>Ga0224513_10000183_pt1 | contig 22432 bp, 27 predicted proteins | sample SF_May12_sed_USG_5_FD_169109 | JGI IMG/M metagenome (GOLD analysis project Ga0224513, IMG submission 169109) | Sediment microbial communities from San Francisco Bay, California, United States - SF_May12_sed_USGS_21 | ecosystem: Environmental > Aquatic > Marine > Sediment | place: USA... | reverse complement strand
TGATGCAGTTGATGCACAATACACTTTCCCAGATGCTGATGGCGATGGAATTGATGACAGATGGGATACATGTCTTGATGAGCCAGAAAATTACAATAACTATTTAGATCATGACGGCTGTCCAGATGTATTTAGTGCAGCTTCTAATAGTCTAATTGATACTGATTATGATAATATTCTTGATTCTATTGATGTGTGTCCATTCGAACGTGAAAATTACAATGGATTCCAAGATGAAGACGGTTGTCCAGATGAAATTGAACTTTCAATTACAGGTGATTCTGATTATGATGGAATTCTAAATCAATTTGACATGTGTCCTTATTCTAAAGAAACTTACAATCAATATCTAGACTCAGACGGTTGTCCTGATTTAGTTGCAGATAATTCCATTACTTATGATTCTGACAGCGATAGAATTGTTGATAACTTAGATTTGTGTCCAAACCAACCAGAAACTTTCAATGGATTCCAAGATTCTGACGGCTGTCCAGATAAACAAGCATCTGACTTAGATTCTGATCAAGATGGAATCTCAAATATCTCTGATGCATGTCCACTACAACCTGAAACTTACAACAATTATCAAGATGAAGACGGCTGTCCAGATTCAACCAGTTCTGTTGTTCCATCATACATCTTTGCTGATATTGACGGCGATGGAATTGATGACAGATGGGACTCTTGTCTTGATGAGCCAGAAAATTACAATAACTATCTAGACTGGGACGGCTGTCCTGATATCCAAGGATTTTCAAAATCTGCATTATCTGATATTGATTACGATGAAATCCCAGATGTAATTGATGCATGTCCAACAATTGGTGAAAGATATAATGGATTCCAAGATGAAGACGGCTGTCCTGATACAGTAGATTATGATTCATTTGGAGATTCTGACTTTGATGGAATTACTGATGATATTGATCAATGCATTAATGCCCGAGAAACTTACAACAGATACCTTGATGAAGACGGCTGTCCTGACACAATTCCTGATAACAAACCTACAGCTGATACTGACAGAGACAACATAACTGATTATCTAGATTTGTGTCCAAACCAACCAGAAACTTTCAATGGAATAGATGACGCTGATGGTTGTCCAGATGATCCTTCTGCTTTACAAGACACTGACCAGGATGGCATTTCTAATAATCTAGATGCATGTCCATCAGAACCTGAAACTTACAACAGATACCTTGACACTGACGGATGTCCAGATAGTATTACTGATGCAGCTGATGTACAATACACTTTCCCAGATGCTGATGACGATGGAATTGATGACAGATGGGATACATGTCTTGATGAGCCAGAAAATTACAATAACTATCTAGATCATGACGGCTGTCCAGATGTATTAGGTGCGGAATCTACAATTCCGACAAGACCTGATTCTGATGGCGATGGATACCATGATGCAATTGATTCATGTCCAACAATCCCTGAAACCTGGAACAAATACCTTGACGCTGATGGCTGTCCAGATACAGCTCCTGAACAACAGAGGTTTGTACATGATGATGATTTAGACGGTATAATTAATGATGATGATCTGTGTCCTCTAGAGCCTGAAGATTATGACGGTGACAGAGATACCGATGGATGTCCTGACACCATTCCAAATCAATAGTAAATTTCCTGCATAAATTTTTGATATAGTAAATATATTCGGTTTGTAAAGTTATGATATGCTTCCAAAATTTTCTAGTAGGGCATTTTTAGCTCCTATGGCTGGAGTTAGTGATCCTGCTCTTCGATTACAATGTAAACAAATGGGAGCTGGACTTGTTGTTACAGAATTTACTAACATTCATAGTATTATTGCAAAAGAAAATCAACTCAAAGAAAAAATGCAAACAATACAGGAATTTATTGAATATTCCGATCAAGAACGTCCTCTTTCAATTCAGTTATTTGGTTCTGATCTATTTGCATTAGGGAAGGCTGCTAAAATTGTAGAGCCATATTTTGATATGATTGATTATAACATGGGATGTCCTGCACCACATATTACTCAACAAATGGCAGGTGGTGCATTATTACAAGAAGTTAATTTAACCCAACAAATATTCAGCACTCTTGTAAATGCTGTAAAAAAACCCATAACCCTAAAGATTCGTTCTGGAGTAACTGATGCAAGTAAATTCCTGTTCCGTAAAATTGCAGAAATTGCGGAAGATGAAGGAATTCAAATGATTACATTACATCCAAGAACTGTTAGTCAAGGCTATTCTGGAAATGCTGATTGGAATATGATCAAAGAACTCAAAGAAATTTCCAGTATCCCAATTGTTGGAAATGGCGATATTATTTCTCCTGAAGATGCTAAAACTATGATTGATGAGACTGGTTGTGATTATGTAATGATTGGACGTGGTGCTATGGGTAATCCATTTTTATTTGAACAAATTAATGATTATTTTAGAACTAATTCTTACAATGAATATTCTTTCAAAGATAGATTAGATTCTTTTTTTGATTATCTACATCTTACAAGTGAATATAAAATAAAATTTGCAAATATCAAGGGTCAAGCAATGCGATTTACCAAAGGTATGAATGGTGGTTCAAAAATTCGTTCAAAAATTACCATTTCAAAAAATATTAAAGAATTAGAAAGAATTATGAACGATGCATACATGGTATCATAAATATTTTTTAAATTATTTTATATTGCTTTACATTTGTTAATGAAATCACTTAATTTAATGTTAAATTTTTAAGTAAATCAAACTATTCTTATATATTTCAAGATGGCATTTTAATTATGAATACGGGGGTTAGATAATAATTGGCAACAGCTTATGTTCTCATAAATTGTGAGCTAGGTTCAGAGGAAGCAGTAATCTCAGAATTAAAATCCATTGATGGTGTTGTTGAAGTACATGGTACATTTGGTGCATATGATATTTTGGCTAAAGTTGAATCAAGTCAGGTAGAGGCGCTACGTGAGACCATAACTTGGAAGATTAGAAAGATTCCAAAAATCAGATCAACATTGACATTAATGGGAATTGAAGGACAAGAATAATTCTTCAAAATCCTGTGTTTTTACACTGAAATTATTATACTGATCTATCCTTTCAAAAAACATATTTTCCAAAAAGATTTACACAGAAGATAAATACATAATATCTCAATAGTTTAATTCTGATTAACCTGTGTCTTGTATGTTATTTTAATAAAAGAAAATGATTAGAGGGCTTCAGAACCACTCTTTTTAGATGCAGTATTCAAAATATTTTCCACATTGGTAACAACTACAATTCCGTCTCCACCTTCACCTGTGAAAGCTGCATCAGCAATTGCTGTGGAAATTTTTTCTACATCTGCTTCATTGGCGATTATACTAATAGTTGCAACTTCATTGTATTCTGCAGTAATTGAACCTGTTCCTCTGCCTGATCTGATCTGATCTGATCTGATCTGTTGTCTGGCTCCTGAACCTCTACCTTTCCCTTCCAAAATGGTAAATCCACCTACAATATCATTAAGTGCATCAGAAACTGCACCAATCTTGGTTGCTTGAATAGTTGCCTCAATTCGTTTCATTTCAATTCTTTTTTGGTATTGTTTAAAAAAGATCATATGTTTTTATTCCAATTCTATGATACAATAAGGTCTAATTGGTTATGTCATTATCCTCTGACCTTTTTAGTGTCTGGGTAAAAGAAAATCATGAAAAGTGATGAAAAAAGATCTCATAGACTTAATTATCTTTTGAAGTGTTATTTGATAAATCCTACAGAAAATGAGCTATATCAAAGAGCTAAGCAAATGGGGGTGACTGATTCAACCGCCAAAGATTACATTAGAACGGTGATTATACAGGCTCAAAAAATTTACTCAAAATAGATTTTCAGTTCAAACATTCTCTTTCATCTATGTTTTAAGGAATTCTTCTAAATCTTAAACAAGGTATTCATAAATAATCAATATGAGATAAAATATCCATGACAGATCCGCTACTTGATGATGTAAAGGCTCTTTTAAACAAGGATTTTGGAGATGATAGAATCCTAAAACAAATTTGTAGAGCCTGTGAAAATGATGAAGTTATTAGCAATTATGAAAGAAATTATGTTAGAAAATTAGCAGAAAAGCATTTGGGAAAAAAACCCGAATTTGTCCAAACTCCTTCTGTTGAAAAAAAACATGTGGTTCCAGATGTTGCAATGCCTGAAATTCAACATATTCCACAAACTCAAACATTTCAAATAGACTCTCCGCGAATATCTTATTCTAATTCAAAAAATAAAAAAATATTCTTAGGACTTGGTATTATCGCATTAGTGATAATTATTGCTTCTATTGTATCTTTTAGTGAAATTACAGATAGAACTAATGATGATGTTCCAGCATCGTTTTTGATTGAAACTGACTTAATATCATATAATAAAAAAGATCTTATTTCAATTAATGGTGTATCTGATACTTCGGGAACTGTGATTCTATCAATTGAAAATCAAAATAATGAACTTGTATGGACTGAACAAATATCTCTGAAAGGTGATGGAAGATTTTCAACTTTAACTATTGCAGGAGGTCAAGGTTGGGAAAGTTCTGGTACTTACACAATCAAAGTAGATAATGGTATAGAAACAAAATCTAGCACATTTTCATTCACTACTTGATTCGTTCGAATTCTTTCCAGTGAGAATCTATTACATTTCTTAATTTTTCTATACTGATTTCATCCATATATTCACGATAAACAATGAATTTGTTTTGTTTACCTGAGTCGTGACCATAAATGTCTGTAGTATTTTTTGGAATGGTGTCTGTTTTCCATTGATTCATTTCAAAAATCCAAACTGTTGAGTCTGGATTTGAAAAATCAATATCATCACATCCAATAATATACAGATAACATTTCGTTGCTTGATTTAATTTTTCATGCAATTTTTCATATGCTATCATTTGACCTTTTGCAATGTTGATCTTATCATTATGAAATCCCTTGAATTCTAAGATAACAAAACCTCCTTTATGTTCAATAAGCCAATCAATATCCGTTCCGCCTGAGGCTATCATGCCGTGTACAATTAGATCTCCTAGAACTTCTCTTCCACGAGTAAATTCAACTTGATCAAAAATTTGATATTTTGATTTTGGACTTTTACGAATAATTTGTTTAGATATCTGTTCTGATTGAATTGGACTCTCCTTTTCGTATAAGGTATCAATTAAATCGTTTGATTCATCAGGCAATATCTTTTCAATTTTTAACTGAATGATAAGCAAGTTTGTAAAATTTAGTAAAGTTCTATGATTCTTCTGATCTATCTACAGAAAAATTCGTCTCCTGTTCCTTTGTATAATACAAAATATTCATCTTGATTTTTTCTATCTTTTTTTGCATTCAAAGCATCTTGATACATTTCAAAATGCTCAACTAGGTATAATTGATTTCCTGGTTCTGCAAAATAATCTATTCCAACTAAATCAAAACCTGTTTTAGGAGTTAACTTAATTTTTTCATCCTCAAAAATATCTTTAGTCAATTTTTAAAATATTTGAAATCACAAAAATCATTGATCATAAATCATCAATTCTTTTTCCTCTAATAATGCATGTAAATTATGAACAGAACGATAAACGTCTGCTTCTTTTTTAGCTCCGGTACACACTAATTTTCCTGATGCAAATAACAATATCACAGTTTTTGGGTCAAGCATTCTATGAATTAATCCGGGGAATTGTTCGGGTTCATACATACTTCTTGCTAATGTTCTTGCTGCTTTTTCTAAATGAATTTTTCCACCCAGATTAATCGATGCTACCATATTTTGAACTGTAATTACTGCATCTTTTTTTATTTTGATTTTACCTTTTCTTAATTTTTGAACTACTGTATTGACAGCCTTTATTGCCATCTCTTCAGATTTAGCTCCGGTACACACCATTTTACCTGTTCTAAAAATTAGTGTGGCAGTTCTAGGAGTAGTCAATCTGAAAACAAGTCCTGGAAATTGTTCTGGATGATATTCAGTATCTGGAAATTTTTCAGTGATTTCAATAAGATCAATTTTTTGATCAACTGATGCAGATGCGACAACATTTTCAACACTAACAATAGGTTTTGTTTGAGGCATGACGTGGGACTTTAAATAGTCCTTTATATATATTAGTCAAGTTTTTTTAGAAATTTTGGATCAATCTAATGGTGTCCAATCCATTGGTAACGATATTCTTCATCAATGATGTCTGTCATTATTTCTTTGTTTTTGATTTTTGTTTTTGGAATATATACATCAAAGAATCCTAGCTGACCTTTCCATGGGATTGGAATTCTTAATGATTTTGCATTTTTCAACAAAAATCCAAATGTTTTAGTTTGAAATTTTTTTGTTGAAAAATGAAATTTTTGATCTGATTTAATTTCTTTTGTTGAATTGTATTTTTTTACATCATATAATTGAGCTTTCCCAATAATTGCACCTGTAATAAATTTTTTTCCAATTCTTAATCTCTCAACATCATCAATTTTTATTTTTAATGGGGCATGAATTAAAAACTCTCCACGAAAATTAGTATTCCAATTTCTTAATTCAATATTCTTTTTTCCAGAAATAACCAAATCAGCAAATGGTTGTGAAATTGAAAGACATTTCAAGATTTATTCTGTAGCTGCTTTGATAAATTCACCTGGATTTTTACCCAACCCTTCAGGCAAATTTGTAATGCCTCCATTCAAGCTTTCAGTTACTATACCTTTGTTAGCAAGGACTTGAGCAGTCATCAATGATGTGTTTCCAGCCATACAAATTAGCAATGATTTACCTTTAGTACCGTCTAGATCTTTGCTAAGTTCTTCAGGAATTTGCTGTGTTGACAATAATTGATTGATAGTGCTTGCCTTTGGTATGGCAATTTTTTCTTTATCCACTCCTAAGGATTTTGCAATGATTTCAATTCCTTCTTCTTTTGGAGTATATTGAGTATGGACCCAAATTATTTTATCATATTCTTGAATACTAGATGCAGCATCTTCCAAAGAAACTTGAATACGCTTGTTGGTTGACATTGCTTCTAGGTTTTTTCTATATTTTTCTATACCATCAGCAACCACAACCACAAATTTCCCCTTATCTCCATCACTCACCATTTCTAAAATAGCATACAAAGCAAGTGCTGTACTTTCACCAATATTGTGACCTTTATCTACAAAGAATTTTAGTAAATGCTTTGCCTGTCCGAAATCAACCTCACGTTCAGCATCATATGCATCAGGATTGTATAATTTTAGACCATCTGCTTTTGCTTTTGTTCTAATTCCTGCAACATCTTGACCTGGAATTGGAAATACTACATGTATTGCCTTTTTCCCATATTTTTGATTCATGTATTTACTTAATCCTCCAGATGTACCACCAGTTCCAAAGGAACAGATTATTCGATAGTTTTCTAATGAATCATCATTTTCATGTAATTGTTGGTCGATTTCTACAGCTGTAATTGTTCTATGAGCATCAGTGTTTAATTCATTATCATATTGTTCTGGACAAAAACAATCATAAATTTTTGAAAGCAGTTTTGCTAAATTGATTATATCCTGAGCAGCTAACAATGTTTCAACTTCAGAAATTGATTTATCGTAAATTGTAGGATCAAAACCTAATTCTGCTAACTGGGAACGAATATTTGCTGCAGTTGCTTTTGCAACTAATACATCTGCATCACTATCTTTCATCCCTGGAGCGGGACAAATATCCATGTCTAAATCTATAATGCGAATGTTTTCGTTTCTTAATTCCTTGAAGACTCCTTCTTGCAATTTTCTTGAAACTAGTGAAACAACAGTCAATCCTAACTTTGACATCTGTCCAAGTGCAATTCCAAAATTCCCTGATGTTGCTTCAATGATTGTTTGATTACTTTTCAATTTTCCCGTTTTAATTGCATCATGCATAATGTGAATGGCAGGTCTAATTTTGATTGAACCTGATATCAAGTTAGCGTCAAATTTTCCATATACTTTCAAGTCTAAATTTGAAATATCCAGTTTGTAGATATTTTTTGCACATTCCTTAAGATCACTTGTAAGATCAATCAACGGTGTTGCATTGATTACTTTATCTTCCTCTAAATGAGGTATTTTACTCCAAATTTCTTGTTCAAATTTTTCAAGTAGGGGTTTATCAAAATCATTTTCTGACATATTTTTCTTCTAGGTGTAGTCATTTTTTTGCTCATATAAAATATCTGATGAAATATAGACTCATTTTATTTTTGATTTTTAATTCATACATCTAAAATACTAATTACTTTGTTTGGAATATCTTTTAATCGACTAACTGCCATGGTTTTTTCATATCCTAAATGTCTTAGATTATTTGCTATGGTGGTAGATCTTACTGTGTTTGGACCTAATCCTAAAGCAATCATATTAATCCCCAATCCTTTGAGGGATTTAGTTATATTTCGTACAGCATCTGGGTCTGATGGTTCTCCATCTGTCAATGTCAAAAAAATATCCGGTCTTTTTGATTGTAAAATTGGAAACATTTTATCGTAGACTTCAGCTAATGGGGTTGAACCATTAGCAACAATTTGCGCTAATCTTTTTGCAGTAATGCTATTCCATTTGGTATTTTCTGGTTTAATGGACCAACAAACCATTGCTCTATTTTGTGTACTAAATGCATATACTGCAAACTTTACTTTAAGAAAAGATAATACTTCACAAAGTGCTAATGTTGCTTTTTTGTATTCTATGGCATCTGATGCAATGCTAGAAGAGTGATCTAATAAGATTACAATTTTTGTTTTTATGGATTTTTTTATATCCATAAAAAATGGTTCATTACCTTCAATGTAACTTTCTTCATCAAATTCATCTCCTGATCTTAGATTCTGTTCTTTCCAACCTGATTTCCATTCCTTAAATTTCATTTTTAATCCATTGATCAAACTCATATCATAGATTGTTGTTTCATCAACATTTCTTGTTGATGGTATTTGAATTCCTATTGTTTCAGGTGCTAATCCTTTATTTTCTGTTTTTTTATTTTCATCTAGTAATACTTTGTATTCATCATACACATCATCACCCCGTATAATGGCAGCAGGGTCAACTTTTCCTAAATCACTTTCTTTATTTTTAGAAATTATTTTGAGTACTTTTAACAATTCTTCTTCAGACAATGCCATTCCTGCTTTCATAAAAGCTAAAGATACTGGAATTGTTAGAAGTGAATCAATGTCTAAAATTTTAATTATTTCACTTACATTTTTGTCAACCCAATCAGTATCTTGTTTTTCATTAATTGCTTTGCTAACAATTTTTTTTGCAAATATTGTTGCCTTTTTTATTTTCTCAAAATTACTTGATGGAATTTCCCCTTTTATCACTCCAAACATGAAATATTGATAAAATGCTTCTACAATCCTTGCTTTACCATAAACTGTATGAAGTTGAGGTCTGGCAACTAACATGTATGTATAATTAAAGATGATTTCTTCATCCATTCCCTTCCAAATTTTCCTTCCTAGTTGTTCAACTCTTTGTGTTTCCATTGTATTGAGAATAAATCCAAATGCATGATCATTGCTGAGAATTTTCTTACAAAATTTTATTCTCATAGCCTCATACCACAATGATGTTCTAAATTGTCGATATTTTTGAAAGTCATTTCCGATTCTTTTTTCTAATGGAGTTAAGATCACCTTATTTTCTTTGAGTCTTGTTTTAGTTTCTACTTTATCTGAAATCTCTATTACAATATTGTCTTTTTCAGACCACCTTCTAACAAGAAAAGTAGCAATCTCTACTAAAGAGTCATTTTTCAGTTGAATTGCTTGCATTTAATTCCCAAACATTGAAGTAATAATGTCGCTTACTTTTTGATATTCTATATTTCCCCACTGTGTATAGACATTTCCAAAAACAATATCTGCTATTTCTTTTGGTGACATTTCTTTATCTAATAATTTTCCAAAAGCAATTGTCTCTCTTAAGCTAGGTGAATAAAATAATTCTTCAACCGCAGCAGCTTGTCTTAATGTATTTGCTAGTTTGATCGCTTGAATTATTTCTGAATCGTGATCTCCTGAAACATATTTTTTTACAATTTCTAATTCTATATCCTCTGGAGGATATTCTAATCTAATTCGTACTGGAAATCTACTTAGTAATTGTGGTGGTAATTCTTTTGTTCCACTATGTGTAAGCGGATTGATTGTAGAAACTACAAACCAATTTTCTTTTGCTTTTATAATTTCTCCAGTTGATTCTTTTAATACGACTTGTCGTCTATCATCCAATGCCTCATCAAGTCGAAGTAAAACATCTGCTTCAGCTGAGTTAATTTCATCCAAGTAAAGCATATCTCCGCTTTTCATTGATTTTATCAAGAGGCCTTCATCAAAACTTACGGTTCCATCTTTCAGAGTTTTGCTACCGACTAGATGACTTTCTCTAGTTCTAAGACTGAAATTAATAGAATCAAGATTTAGATTCTTATTTTTTGCAAAATCTCTAACTAGTGACGTTTTTCCAGTACCCTTTGGCCCTATAATGAGCACAAAAAGACCTGCCTCATATGCCTTGTTTAGAATTTTAATCGAATTATTCCAATCAAGATATTGTGCTTCTTCCAAAGTACGTTTTCATTGATTTAATCAATATTTAATATTAGATCTAAGAATCAAATGATTCTATTTTTGTAAATGCTTCATCGAGTCTTTGATGTAGTGTTTTATTCCATTCATCAAATCCTGATGGATCTTTTGGATAATTATTATAATGTTCAACTAACCATTGGTTTTCTTTAGAAGTATATCTGAGTCCGTTTGCAACTGTTTTATTCATTGCGCCTCTAATTATCATTCCAATCTTTCCTAATCCTGAAAAGTCTGGATGTTCACCTTTACTGATTGATTCAGCATCAAGTTTGCCCAAAAAATGTTTCATTCCATAACTGATTTGTTCATTAGACATTTGTTGAATTAATCGTCTAAAGAGTTCAAGACCTGCAGTTTTGTATCCATACTCTCTGATGTAATCTAAATTGTATTGCCATAAACCTGCTTCAGAAACATCATTTGCTTCTAATGCTTGAGCTACATTATTTCCTAGAATTGTACCTGCAATCAAAGCTGGTCCTATACCGCCAGCATCGATTGGTTTTGGCATCCATGCTGAATCTCCAACCATCACGTATCCCCCTGACACCATACAATCGTTTTGTCTTCTAACTGAAACTTGGAATACTCCTGAATTATTGTTAATGTCTTCAGGATCTTCTGATAACTTTGCATTTTTGATTGCAGTATTTCTATAAAGATATTCTTTCATTAGTGATTCAACATTATCTTTCTTACCGAGTCGTTTGTTTCGTTTATCTAATAGAGATTTTTCTACACCTAAACCAATGTTAACTTTAGTATCTCCTTTTGGGAATACCCATCCATATCCTCCAGGTGCAATATTTTGATCTAAATGAATAATACAATAGTCTGGATCAAATTCAGTAAGATCTTTTTGTCCAGGTTCGAAATGCATGATGTATCTTCCCGTTGATTCTAAATCTCGTCTATCTATTCTCTTTTCTACTTTAGTAGAGTTTTGAAGTCCATTTCTAAGCATAGATGTAACTCCTGTTGCATCAATTACAATTTTTGATGTTTTCTTGAATGGTTGTTTTGTTTTGTTATCTACACCTTGAATTCCCGCTGCTTGCTGTCCATCATAAATTAGGCCTGTTAGATTAATTTCATATTCAAACTCAATACCCATTTTTTTACATCTCTCATTTTGAATTTCTGGTAATTTTTGACGATTTAACATAAATCCAGCACCATCAAAAGGAATTGCAGTTTCTCTGTCTGGTGACAATGCCATGACCCCTTTTACGTCATGTTCAATTTCAGGTCTAGTCCATTCAACTTTGATTCTTTCTGACATAAAATCAACTGCTTCTTTTGAACATGCATCTCCACATACCCATCCAGCTAATGATTTTCTACCTGGAAGAAATTCTGTATTTCTATCAACAACTAAAATTTTCAGATTTTGATTTGAGTAGTGAGAAATAGCTTGTGCTGTAATAGTTCCAGCAAGACCTCCACCTGCAATTATAACATCATAATCTGTCATGATATTGAAATTTGCCTATCTGTATTTAAAATAATACCATGATGGGACTCGAAATTTATGTATCTGAACTACTGATCAATTAAAAAGGGTCGGTTCGTCGCGGCGTCTTCAAAGCTTTCGCTCAGACTGGAGCGGCTAATATTTCCTCATTCCCAAATTGTATAGTTCTATTATTACTATTTAATCTAGTTGGTAATTTGAAAAATTTCTGTAAATATTTTGACAGTATTTTTTTTGTTATAAATTGGAGTATGAATTTTTAATTTTATAGTATCTTTTTCTTTTATTACCAGATTTCCTTTGATTAGTTCCTGCTTATCAAATCTCATGTGAAATTTAGAGTCCACTGTTCTTTCATCAATTTCTTCAATTAAGTCATTTACTTGTTCAGTAGATAACAGTTCAAGAAGTTTATTCATAAAATTCCGAGCCTGTTTTTTTACAATCTTTGTATTTAATACTATTATTGGATTTTCATAGTGACCCATTGTTTCTTCAATCGTAAAATCCTCTTCTTTGACATCTAAAATCTCTTCAAAAGATTGAAAAATTTTTGAAATATCCTCAGTTGCATGAACAATTACATTAATAGCAATTTCAATCTTATCCACCATAATTGTAAAGAATAACTTTGGTTATTTAGGCTTCAAGTAATTTTGTTTCTTTGTCTGCAGTTCTAATGAGTTTCACTTTCTCAAGACCTACATGTCTTACTCTAATTACTTTCTTGAATGCTGCCATGATATCTGAATTAATTTTACTATAGCAGGTTGCTTGAACAAATTGATCAATTGTCATTTCTGGAATTGTTTTGTTAATTACATCTCTTGCAATTAATCGAAGAGCATGTTGTCTAGATGTATTTAATTGTCTATGAGTTAAAGCAAGTAATTTGATTCTAAAGATATAGCCATCTTTTGTTTTGATATCGATGATAAAATTAATTTTTGATGAACCACGTCTAACTAAACTACGTAAAAATTCTTTTGAATACTCATATCTCTTGAAAATTGTTGATGCTTTATCACCATCTACCTTGTTAATTTGAAAATAGATTTTGTATTGATACTGTGAAGGATCTCCTTTTAGAATGTCATAAAGTGTTACTTCTAAAACCCTGCCTACTGCATTATCATCATCTGTGATTGGAACATATGCAATTGGGACATTGTTAAATGAATTAGGTGCATGAACTGTAACCCAGCGTTTATCTCTCCATTTGTCTTTTATCCGACCTTTTCTACGTGCCAATTATTAACGACCTTTAAATCCAAAATATAAGGGTATGTCACTAAATCTCTTTCTGATTTCCCATGTAGTTCTGTAAAACACTAGGAATTCTAATGTGGCCATCATTAGTTTGGAAATTTTCCATAATCGATACTAAAATTCTAGTTGTAGCTATTAGAGTGCTATTTAGTGTGTGTAAATATTTGGTATCTTCATTTGTCTTATCTCTAAATCTGATCTTCAATCTTCTTGCTTGATAGTCTAAACAATTTGAGCATGAAACAATTTCTCTATATGCATTTTGTCCTGCCATCCATGCTTCAATATCATATGTCTTTGCTGAAACTTTTCCCATGTCTCCAGTTGACAATAACATTACCCTATAGGGAATTTCTAAGCTTTGATAAAATTCTTCAGTAATTGCTAACATTCTTTCATGTTCTTTCCAAGAATCTTCTGGTCTAGAAAATATAAATTGTTCAATTTTATCAAATTGATGAACTCTGAAAATTCCTTTTTGATCTCTTCCATGCGCACCAGCCTCTTTTCTAAAACATGGACTGACACCTGCATATCTTAAGGGCAGATCTTTTCCTTCAATGATTTCTTTTGCTCTCATTGCTGCCATGGCATGTTCAGATGTTCCAATCATGTATAGATCTTCATCTTCAATTTTGTAAATTACTTCTTCAAAATCATCCGCAATTACTGCACCTTCCATTGATTCTCGATTAATCATATAAGGCGGCTGAACAAGAGAATATTCTTTTTTTGAAAGAAAATCCAATCCATAGGAAATTAATGATTGATTTAATCGTACGAGATCATTTTTTAGATAATAGAATCTTGCACCTGCTACCTTTGCAGCTCTTTCCAGGTCTACTAAATCTAAGTTTTCTGAAATATCAATATGATCATTTATTTTAAAATCAAATACTGGGATGTTTCCCCATTTTTTTATTTCTTTATTAGCACCCTCGTCTGCTCCAATAGGAACTGATTCATGAACTAGATTTGGAATTGTTAATGCTAATTTAGAATATGTGCTTTCGATATCTTCCTGTTCTACTTCTAATTTTGCAAGTTCAGCTGATGTATTTTTCATTTTTGATAAAATTGATGATGCATCTTCTCCCTGTTTCTTTTTTTGTGAAATTTCTAAGGCAACTTGATTTTTCTTTTTTCGTAATTCATCTGTTTTAATTATAAATTCACGTCTTTTTTGATCACATTCAATTAGTGTGTCTAAATCAAAATCTACATTTCTTGCTTTTAGCATATCTCGAATAATCTGTGGCTTTTCTTTGATTAATTTTGGATCTAACATCATTCAATCACCTTTAACACTACTTGGATATGTTCCATTATTTCGTCAACTGTTCCAATTAGATGTTTCATGTTTTTCTTACTTTCAAAATTAAAAACTAGTTTGTTATCAATATTTTCAACATAGAGACTCAATCCTTCTGGAAAATCTACATTATCAGGCTCTAGAGCTTTTTTGACAGTTTTTGCCTTTTCTTTTGATATATTATTGAGAACTAGTTGTACTTGACACGTTAACGACATTTACTTCTAAATAGTTAAGAAATTCATCCAATTTGTCTTTAGTTATTTTTGCTCCTGCTGCTGCATTATGACCACCTCCTATACCATCACATTTCTCAGCACCTGTTCTCATTAATTCATTAAGATTGATGTTTGATTTACACCCGAAGGCTTTCCTTGAGGAAAACTTGATTGTATTTTTTTCTCCATTTGTTCTTAAAATTACAATTTTTCCTGAATTTTTTGGTGATCCTGCTATTAATGATGAAATGGTACCAGTCATTGTTTCTGGCACTATGTCTTCCCCATTTACCAATACACAAGTCTCATTTTCAGAAATCCTCCATCTTTCATTTGATAAAATATTCATGTATTCTCTAATCATCTTTCTGTAATCCGTTAGAATGGTTTCAGCCTCTCTTAGAATCTTATTTCTATCTCCCATACATACTGCCATTCCAACACCTGAACGATTAATTCTTCCACATGAGTTTAACATGGTTGAAAATTCTCTTCCATCTCGTAAAAACCCCCTGCTGTCTTCTCTTGGAAATGTATACGTGTACCCAATTAATTCTGACATTATTTCAGTGGCATTTTTTCCAGAAGCAAATTCTGTAATTGATTCAATTACTTGTCTTTTTTCTTCTTCATTTAGTTCTGCTGGAACTCTCCATCTGCCTCCTTCTTTCAGATTAATCCCTGATGAATTTAGGAGTGAAAGACATGCCTCTCTATTCCAAGTTAAACCTTCGATAAATGGCTGTGAAGTAAATGCTAGGGCTTCAGGAAGTGGTCTTGTTTCTCTTCCTACTAACAATAAATCCAAATCCATACTCATCAAACCTATATCTTTGGCAGTATTGGCAATTTCAAAATTTTTACCTGTAAATGATTTTCTCTCCCCTTGATCTTGTCTATCCCCTAATGCTGAAACAACTGCAATAGCAGATAAATCTGAATTTTTTTCATCCAGTTCCATGGATGCAAGAAATGCCATTCCACCTGCACAAATCTCAACCCCGCCATCAATTCCATATTTCCATGAATTTATGACATTTTCATTGTCTAATTCTTCATCTGGGATTTGATGATGATCTAAAATAATCCAGTTATCTTCTAATGTTTTATCTAACTCATTTGCAAAACCACTACCTAGATCAGTTATTATGTGAAAATCTCTAGAATCTGTTTTGAAAGATTCAATAATATTTTTACTAAATTCTTTTGATGTTCTAACGGTACATTTGGCACCTGCTCTGATTAGAGCTTTAGTGATTATACTACCAGATGCAAGTCCGTCACAATCAATATGAGTTGTAATTGAAATTGATTTTTTTGATTTTATACAATCTGAAATTTTATCTTTGAATGTTGAAAGTGAATCATCAAGCGATTTTGTCATTACTCTAATTGAGCAACCACGGATTTATATTTCCAGGTTTTAGAAATTCTTCCGATTCTTTTGTAGTATACAGACAGTCTGTGAACTTTGGCTTCAATTAATTCCAAAGATCTGACATTTCTATTGTCTCCTTTGTTTGCTTTAAGATGTTTTTGAAGACCTATTGCTTTTCTAACTATGTTTTCAAGATCTTCAGGCATTTCTGCTTTCAAATCATGTTCTCCTAAAATCTGACCCATACTTTTTTTGGTAATTGATTTGATTAGGGGAATTGCGTGTTGATCTCTTAGCTTAATTCCAATTTGACTAGGAGTCAGTCCATCTTTAGTATATTTAATCACTAATTCTTCAATTTCTGTAGGACTCTGAGTAACCCAAGACGGTGTACGAAGTATGGCTGGTCTAATGGAATGTGATTTTCCATGTCTATGTGTGTGCATTCGTCCCATGATTTGCCTAATTATGGAAGAGAATTAAACGTTACTTATACTGATCTCGTACATTGTAGCAGAATTTGGGGTTTAGAATAAAAGTTAAATAAGTCTCTGGCTTCAAATCGAACAGGTAAACAGTATGAATACAAAAGTAATCTTAACAGCATCCTTAATCGCTGTAGTATTTACCACGGGTTACTATGCAGAAAATGCAATTGCATTTGCACAATACATGGGTAACGTTGGTGGTGAAGGCGAAACAGGATCATACACCCTAGAAGAAGCACTTGAACTTCAAAGACGAAGAATTCAATCAGCTGAAGCAAATCCCTCTTCTGGCTCAGGAACTCCATATCTTGATGCAAATGGTGTAGTTGGTGCTTCAGTTATTGCAGCTGCCGTATTCGGTGTTTTGTCAGCAGCTTTCATGATTAAAGGAAGATCTGGCAAATATGCAGCAATGGGTAGAGGATAAAAAACCTCAATTTTCTCTTATTTTATTATCATCTCTTAGTGGATACTGAGCTTGTACTAGATACTGATCTCGTATTTTTTGATAATAAAAGAAATGTATATATCGCACAAATAGAGCCAAAATATTATGATTCCTATCGTAGGTACTTTCCTAAGTATTCTGTCTTCACTTACAGGACAATTAGGACCAAACTATGATCCATTATTCTATGATGTAATGCTTTACATCTTCGGAACCATAATGTTTACCATCTTTTTGTTGGCAATCATATCATTCTGGTTACGTGTACACGGTTGGGCTTACAAAGACAATCGTGAGAGATGGGTTGATGAATTAGACAGACACTTTGAAAGAGAAGGTATCGGTCTTATTCCAGACAATGGCAAATATTGGTAAAATTACCACCTTTCATCTTTTCATTATTTTTAATATCCTTTAGTTAGAGCTATGCCGAATTTTAAAATTTGATTTTTTGTGGAGTCTACAACTACTAATTTTTTGCTTCTGGGAGGAAATCTGTGTCTTTAGATTCGTCATATGCCTTTGATGTGAATACTCCTTTGTAGTGATATCCATCCTGTAATGGATGGTTGATGAAATGATCTGATTCCTTATCATTAACGTAGAAAGTCGATTTACTCTGATCCATGTCTCTTAGAGGAAAGTCCCACATCCACAAAAAGTGACCAATTTCAAATGGATATTCTTCTTCCCATTCTACGTAGATTGTACCATCATCTGTTAATGTATACATTGTTCTTTTACATTCCTCATCATTTAATCCTGCGTTTATGTTAGCAGGAATCTCTGTTGGGAGACCATCAATAATTAACTCTAAAGTGACTTTCATTTTGTATGGGGTCTCTTTATTTTCGATACAAACTTTGAGAGGATCATTTTGACTAAATTGATCCTGCAGCAGACTACCTACTGCACCTATTGATATTGCGATAATGGCAGATATCATGAGGAATCTGATTGTTTTTTTCCTCTTGTAAGGATCACCGGTACCAGGCCAAATCATAGTGATGAATTTGGACAGATTCCTTAAAGTCCTTTCTCTTATTCATACATGATTTCAATTATGTCCCATTGGTCTTGATGGTCTGCAAGAAAATAGGTTATCTCATCAGAGTCTATTTCAAGCCATTCTGATACTCCTTTGTATGGGATATAGTCTTCTACAAACAGGTCTCCAGTACCTGTCATTCTGACTATAATTTTTTCACTTTTTGGTTTTATCTCAAAAGGTAATTTGAGAACTTTGCCTCTTCTTTCATTTTGAATGTTAATTTTATATTTGTCAGAACAAAAATCTATTTCTCCAAAAAAATAACTTTGAAAAATATCTAATTTTGTAATATTGAAACTTAACATCTTTTCATTATTTTTTTCTAGATGATAAAACTTAGTTTGTCAAGCTTACGTGACCGTAGTTACAATCTATAAAATGAAAAGGAAAAATTGGGTTGTTTAGATTACTTGCCAGGGTCGTGTTGCAAACGTAATAACATATCCCACACCGATAATGATTGATTGATATGCGATGTTAGTATATGGAATTGGTTTGATAATTGGATCTCCTTCAACAACTACTGTTTGACCTGGACCGAGTCCTGGACCAACTTGTGCTACATTGAGTTGGGTGTGTACATGGTATACACCTGCTTCAAGTGCTTTGGCTGATAGTGAGTAATCGACAACAGCGTTACCTGAAATGTCAAAGACATTACCTGGTGGATCTCTTGCCAACATCTCCCATCTGTTACCTGCATTGGTTGACTCTGTGAAAATGGATAGCCATCCTCTTAGGTCTCTTTCTACTAAACTGACTAATGTTCCTTGAAGTGTCAAGGTTTCGCCAGTTTGTAGGGATTGTCTGTTGAAGGTTTCATCCTCAATTCTAATGAAACGACTCTGGAGTTGTGCTTGGACACCGTGTGCATCTGCAGTTGGAAGTACGGATTCAACCCAGTTGAAACCTAAAGTTCCTAGTGCAAGTACTACAGCTAGTCCAAATACGAAAATTCTTTTTTCGACCATAGTTATCCCTAAGATTTGGAAACAAAACACGTCGTTATATGTTTTACCTTAGTGGCGAGGATCGATCCTTTCTATAGTGTTGATCATAGATGTTATACAACCAAATTAATAAAAATTTTTTATGATTCTTATATTTTAAATTATATAAAATTGAATTAATTTCATAAATTCATAAATATATATGGATTTTTTTAAAAAATTTAAGTATTTGTAAAACTATTACTTTATATTCTGAAATCACGTGATTAGAACATGGCACAGATGCCCGCATTAATCCCAAAAGAAGTTGAGATCCAGAGACTAAAGAAAATCTGGCTCATCGTTATTGCTATGGGTTCAGTTGCTGCATCAGTCGAAGTAGATAACTTTGTTGATGGTTCTCTACACCAGACTTCTATCAGAGACAGTGCATTTACACCAGCACACTGGTGGCTATATTCCCACTTCATTACATTACCAATTGGATGGGGAATGGCTGCAGTTTATGATAGAAAAGTTCCAGTTCTTAGAGGCCCAAATAATTCAATGAACACCGGTTTGAAGATGACCATCCTTGGTTACCTTGCAACCATGTTTACAATTGGGGTCAATGAGATGTGGCATTTCTGGTTTGTAGAAGAAATATTCTCAGTACCAAATCACTGGATGTTTAACATGGGAGTCGTAGTGGCTTTCATGGGTGCTTTAGCATACGTAGTTAGAGTATATGCTCGACTCGTAGAATTAGGCGCAGAAACTCCTGGTGAGAACCCATACGTTGCAGAGATGTACAAGATGGCCCTAGAAGGCAAATTGTACAGCAGAGCAATTCCATAGAAAAAGTGCATTTAGCACATTTTTTTCTTTTTTGTTATTTTTACAAGACGTAGATCGTACATATAATCAGTTTAAGAAAGACTTAAAAGAATCTGAATTAGAATAATTCCAGAATGACTCTTCCTAAAGGATTCGGCTCTGCTGGCACTGGTGGTTCATCAAGTGCTGATGTAGAACGAATGATTGGACGACGCGTTGAAAATATGACCGGTATGATTACTATTTCATTCTGGGCAGCAATAATAGCAACTTTTGGCGGTACTGCAGCTGGATATTTCTATTATCCATGGGCATATCCAACAGCAAGTGGTCACTTTGCATTCATCGTACTTACAATCATTGAGACAATAGGTTACATCTTCTGTGTTAAAGTCATGGAAGAAGGTTCTAACAAAAACAGCAATGGCATAATTGGTGCTAGTGTTGTTGGTGCAACTGTGTTTGTACTATTCGTATCACTATACGTTGGTTGGTAACCTCAAGAAAACCTTTCAATACACTTCTTTTTCATTTTGGTTCAAAGTAATAACATCCGAACACACTTCCTTTTTATTTTAGTTAAAAACAACGATCTTCATCATACCCTAAAATTTTATATACAGACCATTTCTTTGACTTCATATGGTCTGGTTAAGACGATGTACACACTACTTATTCATAGTAGTTGTTGGCGTTAACTCTACTTTGTTAACAATTAATGCAGGAGATTACATCTTCTACACTGACTGGGCTTGGACTTCGTTCACGGTATTTTCAATATCGCAAACGTTGATGCTAATTGTAGGTGCATGTTATTATCTAACATTTACAGGCGTTCCAGGCACAGCGACGTACTACGCTCTAATTATGACAGTATACACATGGGTAGCAAAAGGCGCATGGTTTTCGTTAGGATATCCATATGACTTTATTGTAACTCCAGTTTGGCTTCCATCAGCAATGCTGTTGGACTTGGTCTACTGGGCGACAAAGAAGAACAAGCACTCCTTGATACTGTTTGGCGGCGTACTGGTAGGAATGTCTTTACCATTATTCAACATGGTAAACCTGATAACTGTAGCAGACCCACTAGAAACGGCATTCAAATATCCAAGACCAACATTGCCACCATATATGACACCGATAGAGCCCCAAGTTGGTAAGTTCTATAACAGCCCTGTAGCACTCGGTGCCGGTGCAAGTGCAGTATTGGGATGTACATTTGCAGCATTAGGTTGTAAACTAAACACTTGGACATACAGATGGATGGCCGCATGGTCAAAGTGGGACTAACACTCCAATTTTTTCCTTTTATTATTTTTACTTAGAGGATTCTCTAGATTTCAAAAAATTTGATTAAAAAATATTGCACAGCTTGTGATCTTTTATTGTCTATTTTGACAATATGTAATTCTATGATAATGATATGTGAAGCAGCAATACGGTCAGATTCTTACCATTCCAAAACCCTTTGTAAAATGGGCTGGTGGAAAACGTCAACTAATTCCAATTTTAAATGAAAATTTACCTAAAACATTTGGTACTTATTTTGAACCTTTCTTGGGAGGAGGTGCATTGCTTTTTCATATGCTAATTGAACACAATGGACAAAAATGTAGTATTTCTGATCTTAACTCCGATCTGGTATTATCATATACCACTATTCGAGATAGAATAGAATCTTTAATCCATTCTCTAAAAAACCATGAAAAAAATTATCAAAAAGATTCAAAGTCATATTATTATTCCATTAGAGAAAGCAATCCTAGAAGCCAGATTGAAAAAACTTCACGATTAATCTTTTTGAATAGAACTTGCTTTAATGGATTATACCGAGTTAATAGTAAAGGTAAATTCAATGTTCCTTTAGGGAAATACACAAATCCAAATATCGTTAATGAGGACAATCTTCGTTCAGTTGGCCATATCTTACAATCAAGTAGAGTAGATATCAAATGCCGTGATTTTGAATTTGTACTACGTGATGCCAAAAAAGGCGATCTTGTATATTTTGATCCTCCATATCAACCAGTTAGTGATACTGCAAATTTTACCAGTTATACAAACAAAGATTTCACATATGATGATCTTGGTAGATTGGCAGAACTTTGTATCAAATTAGATTCTAAAGGATGTAGAGTTCTCTTGTCAAATTCTAACTCCAAGGAAGTCAGTGATATGTTTTCAACTAAACCTTGGAAAATAAACAAGATTAAGGCAAATCGTTCAATTAATTCCAACTCTAAAAAGAGAACCGGTCACTTTGAACTATTGATCAAAAATTATTAGAAGCTTCGAACGGGATCTGAACCCGTGACCTTTACATTACCAATGTAACGCTCTACCAGACTGAGCTACCGAAGCACAAATTCACTCTGTAGAAAATCCTTATAATT
>Ga0224513_10000181_pt1 | contig 22501 bp, 25 predicted proteins | sample SF_May12_sed_USG_5_FD_169109 | JGI IMG/M metagenome (GOLD analysis project Ga0224513, IMG submission 169109) | Sediment microbial communities from San Francisco Bay, California, United States - SF_May12_sed_USGS_21 | ecosystem: Environmental > Aquatic > Marine > Sediment | place: USA... | reverse complement strand
GTAATACTTAGTACTTCCATCAGCAGATAATGTAATTATTTTTCTGCATCCTTTCTTTAATTCTGTTAATTGATTTTCGTTTGTCATTTTTTTGTATTGTTTAATTGTTTACACAAAGATAGGTAACACTAGAATACTTTACATAAGTTATTATATTGAATAACTATACATTAACAATTATAAGCTCATATATATAGTGGTAAAAATGCTTAAATAATAGGGAATTTTACCAGCTCAAATAAGAGTATTTTGATAGTATTCTAGGAGTATTTTCGATAGTATTGCAATACTGTAATGTTTTTTATATTACATTTTTCTTATATACTTGTATGCTTCTATTTATGGTATGTTCATAGGGGGGCTATTAGGGAGGCTACTGGGCACCCTTATAGCAATAAAAGGAAATGAATAAAAAGAAATAAAATAAATACTATCTTTTTTGTTGTTTTTTTTCTGCTTATAATTTAGTACCTTTAAGAAATGAAAGAATACAGCAAATTACAGTTAAAGGAAAAGTATTACAATAGTAATTCAAGAGAGTTAGCAAAAGAGCTTGGAATGAGTTTGCCAACGCTAATGAAAATTTTAAAAGAATTTGGAATACCAGCAAAAGGAAAAGGCAAAGGACAGCACAAAAGAAAATCGTTAGGCAATTCAACTAAAATCGTTAACGGTAAATTGATAATCAACAGCAATTAAAATATTTTTTGTACTTTTGGGTTGATGGTGAATAACGATAGCAACAGCGATAGAAAATCATATATCGAAATTGGTAAAGAAAATATCAAGAAAGGAGTAAAGTTTTCAAAGGACTATCAACCGAGTAAGGAAGCAATGTCAAGAGGGCAAAGGAAGCGTAGAACTTTAGAAGCTTTAGCACGTACAGCGATAACAGGACAGGCGTTGACACAGGCAAAGGAGTTAAGCGACAAGTTAGGCTTAGGATTAGCCAATAACGAAATAACTTTAGAGATTTTACTAATCCTAACTCAAGTACGAAAGGCAGTCATAGAGAGCGATACCGCAGCATTCAACGCTTGCCTGGATAGGCTTATTGGTAAAGCACCACAGACGATTAACCAAAATGTAAAACAGATTGATTTGAATGATTTAAAAGTTACCTTTGAATAAACAGCAGTTATCTTTAATACCTACAATACCTTTTAATGGCACAGAAATAGGGCAAATTTCAATCTTAAATACTTTTATGGGTACTTTGTTAACTCGAAAAAGATATGCCAAATTTGGTACGTTAAAATCAATAGTGAATATTGGACCACTAACAGGACCACAGGACCAACAAAGGATACCAAAGGTCCACCATAAGCTAATCAAATCAATCCACCAAAATATTATATTCACAGGCTTTTACGCAGTAAATTTGCGCAGTGAAATAATAACTTTAAGTAACCGTTATAAATAATTGATTATGACTGAATTAGCAATACCACAGTTGAATGTAAAATGTCTTGAACCATTCAAGATATTGTACGATATTCCAGCAGATTGTAGTTTACTTATCTTCATTGGTGGACGCGGTGGATCGAAGACTTACGAAGTAAGTAAAGCGGTTGCTTACCATTCTACGATAGGTAAGAAACGTATTCAAATATTAAGGGATGAGAAAGCCCACATTAAAGAATCAATCTTAAATGAAGTATTAATGAGATACGATACTGCAAATACAAGTGGATTCTTAGACGGTTACTATACTCGTATGGATACAGGTATTAAAGACATTGCAACAGGTCGAATGTCGGTATTCACTAAAGGTTTTAGAGCTTCGAGTAGTAGTCAACGCGCTAACCTCAAGTCGGTTTCAGACATTGATATAGCAGTAATTGAAGAGGCAGAGGATATTAGAGACCAGGATAAGTATAACACCTTTGCCGATAGTATTCGTAAGCCGAACTCTTTTATCATAATCATATTAAATACTCCGGACATTAATCATTGGATCGTAAAGCGGTATTTTAATTTAATGCCGAGTGAAAAGGACGGTTACTTTAAATTGCAGCCTAAAGATATTAAAGGAGTTTACACAGTGCAGACAAGCTACAAAGATAATCCGTATCTACCAGCAAAGACAGTTGAGCAATACGAAGGTTATGGGGATACCGAAAGTCATTTGTATAACGAACATTATTATTTAACGGCTATCAAAGGATATGCAAGTACAGGCTTGAAAGGTCAAATATTCAAGAATTATTCTACAATCACTTTAGACGAGTTTAATGAGGTAGACGCTAGAGAGGTTATTGGACAGGATTTCGGTACGGCAAGTCCAGCTGCAATGGTAAATGTAAAGATTGAGGGTAATAACTTGTATTTAGACGAATTGAACTATTTAGGTATGGGAGTAAAGGAGATAGGTATTAAGTATTGTGAGTTAGGTTTTGACGAAAAGCAGTTGATAATAGCTGACGGTGCAGAGCCAAAGACTATTCAAAGGTTGTATTATGGCTTTGAGAAGTTTGGGATATTAGATAATAAGGATTTGGAGTTGTACCCACAGTTAAGAAAGGGATTTAATATTATTCCAGCTAAGAAAGGTCAAGGGAGTATAATGTCGGGAATTGGTTTAATGTTGGGAATGAAAATATTTGTAACGGAGAGGAGTGTTAATTTACAGAGGGAATTAGTTAGTTATTGTTATGCTGTGGATAAAAACGGTAATAGCCTTGATCGTCCTATTGATAATTGGAATCATCTAATCGACGCAATTCGCTATGTTGTTATTGCTAAAGGTAGTTATTAATGATAGATTTAAGATTAGGCGATTGTTTAGAGGTTATGCAAGGTATTGAGGATAGCAGTATAGACGCTATTATAACAGATCCGCCATACGGAACGACAGCGTGTAAATGGGATAGTGTTATTGACTTTGATTTAATGTGGGAACAACTTAATAGAATTATAAAACCAAACGGTGCAATAGTTTTATTTGGTAGTGAACCATTTAGTAGTGCTTTAAGAATGAGTAATATTAAAAACTATAGGTATGATTGGGTATGGGAAAAAACAAAGCCAATTGGATTTGGGAATTGTAATAAAATGCCGTTAAAATCTTACGAAACGATTTCTTTATTCTATAAAAAACTACCAAGCTATAATCCGCAAGGATTAATTGACATAAAAGAAAAAAAAGTAAACAGAAAAAGCAATGAACAGCCAAACGTTTATGGCAAAACTGGATTGGTAGGTGGTTTTACAAGAAAATACACTAATTATCCAAGACAAATATTAAGGTTTTCTAACACTCAAAAAAACATACACCCTACACAAAAACCATTAGATTTAATGGAATACCTTGTAAAAACCTACACCAACGAAAACGAAACTGTTTTAGATTTTACTATGGGTAGTGGTAGCACAATGGTAGCTTGTCAAAACACAGGTAGGAATGGCATAGGTATAGAAATGGACGCTAAATATTATGCTATTGCAGGGGAACGGGTAAAGGCTTCTGAATTTAAGTTATTCTAGGTATTGCATACAACTTTATTTTGGTTGTAGTAGGTAGTGTAGTACTACAATTTTACTTTTATACGGGATTTATACGGGATTTAGGGGTATTATATGGGTATTTGTTGGGTAACGTATGGGTATTCTATGGGTATTGCATACACTTTTATTTTGGTGGTTACAAAAGTGGTTTTGGTGGTTTTGGTGGACACCTTGCTATTACTAGCTTTCGGCATTTAGGGCGTACTCCCTATTTACACATTATTACCCTTTATCTAAATGGTCATTTCGTGTAAATAATTTTTTACCTTATCTTAGCGTTATGCCAAGAGAAACAATACAAGTAACAGCAACCGCTTCAAAGGGAGAATTTCTATGTGATAACTGCAAAAAACCAATGAAGCGAAAGTACTTCTTTGGGTTATTCGGAGAAAGGAAGTGTATAAATATTAAATGCGAAGACGGATTAAAAGAAGCGATAAAGAGGGGAACATATAGAGTTATGATAACAAAACTTGGTAATGAGCCTTTGATAATACAGACATAAATTTTTTACCTTATCTTTGCAGTCATTGGATTGTATTTTGGTTATATAGGAAGCCGTCATTTTTATAGTGACGGTTTTTTATTTTTTAATTTCTTATCTTTGGCGAAATGGCATTAAATGATATTTCCATTGCTGGTAAGTTAGCGTATATTGAAAATATAAACGGACAGGGTGTAGAATACCTTAATCCTTTAGCTTATGGTGTTCCCGAAGTGAGTATTAGTGAGGCAGACGATTTTACATTAAGCAATAGGCATTTAATTGACGCTGTTAGTGGAGATTACCCAGTTACTTTACCCGAAGCTGCTGATAGTACGAATGGTTTTGTTTCTTTTAGGGTTTCACCTGGTTCGACAGGAACGGTAACGATAGAGGGATATAGTGGTGAGTTGATAAATGGCGCAGCTAGTATTGAAGTAGTTGCGTTTGATACAGGGATATTACATTGTGACGGTACGGAGTGGACTATGACGAATGGTAGTATTGTAGGTGGTGGAGATAGTAATATTGACGGTGGGGTAGCTGATTCGGTATATCTAGCCGAGCAAAATTATGACGGTGGTAGTGCTTAAAAAATAAGATATGGCAGATATTATACAATTACGCAGAGACACGGCAGCAGATTGGACTACTGAAGATCCGATACTAGCAGACGGTGAAATGGGTTTAGAAACTGACACTTTAAAGTTTAAGTGGGGTGACGGTGTAACGGCTTGGTCTTCTTTAGATTATTTCGGTGCTGCTGGTGGTAGTGATACAGATACTTATTTTAATGGCAGTACGGTTGAAGGTACTACTTTTGACGTAACGAGTGACGGTGTAACTGTTACGGCTACTTTTGAATTATCGGGTGGTGGAGATATAGAAATTATCTTTAATGGTGTAGAAAGTACATTTGACGCAACTCCTACGGCAAGTGTAGCTTTAACTGCTGGTAGTGATACTTCACCGCAGCTTAATTACATTTACATTTTACAGAGTACGAATACTTTAACGGCAAGTACGGTAGGTTTTCCAGCAGCGCAGTATGCACCTGTTGGTACTGCTTTGGTACAGAGTGCAGCTAGTGTACAAACTTACGGTGCTTATAAAGTTCACGCTTGGAGTGATCACTTAAAGGGTGGTAATGATAATGGACACGCTAGTCATATTAATTATTGGATAAGGCAGCAGCCTGCTACTTGGGAAAGTGGTGTAGCTTTAACGCCTACGGTTGGTGCGAGTACTTTTGACGTAGCTACGAGTAGTGGTAGTGTTTTACAGTTACACGACCATACTTACCCAGCTTTTGACACAGGTTCTACGAGTGATATTTATGTAGTTAATGATTTTACTACGGCATATAATCGTGTTGGTGATTTAACTTTAACGAGTATTCCCGACGACGCTAATGGTGACGCTTTAGGTGGTGCTAATACAGATTTCTATAATCTAGTTATTTGGGGAGTTGTAAATGAGGTAGAGGAAGATTGTAAGTTAATGGTAAATGTTCCTAATGGTGCATATCCTAATGATAATAGTGGTCAAGCTAGTAATGACGATAACAATACAGCTATCTATACAATCCCTTCTGATTTTAGAGGTACAGGATTCTTGATAGCACGTTTAACAGTGCGTGAAAATGCGGGTACTTATACCATTATTCAGAATGAAGATTTAAGGGGTTTATTCCCTAGTACTGCTGCTGGTGGTGGTGTTACAGGTGACGTAGAATTTCCCGATAATGTCTTTCGTATATTTGACGAAGCAGACGAAACTAAGGAAATAGCCTTTGACGCTAGTGGTATAACTACTGCTACTACTAGGACAATTACAATGCCCGACGCAGACGTTGATTTAGGTTTAGCGGTAATATCTATGGCTTGTAGTGACGAAGAAACCGACTTAGAAACAGGTACAGCCGTAACTACTTTCCGTATGCCTTATGCAATGACTTTAACAGAGGTACGAGCAAGTGTAACGACAGCACCCACAGGAAGCGTATTAACGGTAGATATAAACGAAAGCGGTACTACGATATTGAGTACAAAGATTACGATAGACGCAACAGAGAAAACGAGTGAAACGGCAGCTACACCGCCTGTTATAAGTGATACAGCACTCGCCAATGATGCGGAAATTACGATTGACATTGATACCATAGGCAGTACGGTAGCTGGTGCTGGATTAAAAGTATATTTAATAGGAACGATAGCATAACGATAATGAAAGCAGTATTAATAAAGAAATCCACAGGAGAAGTAATTAAGATAGGTAAATATCCTAGTGCAAAGATTGAAGAAATCGTAGGTCTTGACGCAAACCTAGAATGGTATGCTTGGGTTAAGCTGGAAAAGCCTACTTATAATCCCGAAACAGAGCGATTAGAAAAGGTAGAAAGTGCAACTACGAATACGCACCCTACACACTCTTTCTTGAAGACGTATGAAGTTAGCTTTAATGTGGTTGCTATGACGCAGAAAGAGCAAGACGATTATAAGGAACAAGCAGAAAGTATGGATAATGCTGCTATGATTCATAGTGAGCGCAAACAAGACGGTTCTACTATGTTTGATAAGTTCTATGCTAAAGTAATTAGGCAGAAATTAAAAGGGAATTTAACTACGGTACAGGCTAAGAAATTCAAGCACGATATGTACCCAATATTAAACCCTCTGAATGTAGGTTTATGGAAGTTGGTTAAATCCAATTTAAATGCAGCTACTCCACCTACAAATGCAAAATTATTAGCCTTATTTGACCTATTTAAAGCGAAAGTCGCTAAGTACATAACAGATAATTATTAGATTTTATGCACATAATAAATCCACATAGATTCGGTGAAACTTTCCCTGTTGAAAATATCATTTCAGAATATAAGTATGAGGACGACGTAACAGATACGGTCGGTAGTAATAACGGAACGGCTACGAGTATAACGTATGGTACAGGTGGAGTAGGTAAGCACGGTATTTTTAACGGTACAAGTTCTTATGTTAGTGTTGCTGATTCTAGTACACTGTCTTTTACTGACGGATCGGATTTACCCTTTTCTATTTCCTTTATGTTTAACTTCAATACGGCTAGTAGCTGTATGTTCGTTACCAAAAGGAATAGTTCTTATACAGAGTATCAATGTGCTTGGGAAACAGCAAGTGGTGGTCGCTTGGTATTTGATATAATGAGTGGTGGCGGTACAGCAAATTATAAGAGGGAATATTACCCTTCCTTTTCTCCTACGCTTGGGCAATGGTATCACGTTGTAATGACTTATGCTGGTAGTGGAAGACAAGAAATTTACTTAGACGGTGTTCTACAAAGTACTACGCAATACCTACAAGGTACTTATACAGGAATGAGTGATACAACCGCTTGGGTAGTTCAAGGTCGTGGTGGCTGGGGTGCGTATTATTATCTTGACGGTGATTTAGACGTTGTACGCTTTTGGGATAAGGAATTAAGCGCAGACGAAGTAAGTGCAATCGCTACGGCAGAACTAGCGGGAACAGACATAAACCCTTAATATATAAGCAGTTACGCCTTCTACTTAAAGGGCAAGTATAACTATAACTTTTTATTACTATCTTTGGTTGGAATAAATAGTAAAAACATTGGCAAATTTTATTACGAAACGGCTACAAAAAATGGGTATAATAGCCAAAGGCGCACCAACCTTTTACCCTTTAGTCAATGGCGGTGCTAGAGACTATTTTCAACTTATCGGTGGTGGTAATTCATACGTTTTTGGGGAAAACAATAACTTTTTAAGTGATTACTGCAAATGCCCACCATTATCAACGATTATAGGTAGAAAATCAAATGCCTTTACCAATGGAGTAACTACCATTGTTGATAAAAAGAGTGGTGAGGAAGCAAAAGGAGTAGATAATTGGTATAAGCTGCTTGACAATCCCAATCCACTGCAAACGCAGACGCAATTTGAATCACAGCTATACACATACCTACATATTTACGGTTATGCCGTAGTTTTAAAGTCGCACCCTTTCGGATATGAGAATGATCCGACAAGTTTAAGTGCTATGTGGGTGCTTCCGAACCAGCATTTAGATATAAAATGGTCGGAAAGTCCTTATTTCCACACTACAAAAGGCAATAGAATCCTATCAATTTCCTTTGATATTAACGGTAGAAAATATCCTATCCGTAAGGAAGACGTATATATTTACACACATTTAAACGCCTGTCCGACAGGAAACGTAAATCTTCCCGATAGTCCGTTGTGCGGATTGGAATATCCTATTAAAAACACCGTCTTAGCTTACGAAGCGAGTGGATCATTGATTAAAAACAATGGTGCTATGGGTATTCTGTCTAATAAAGGCGAGATACAAGGCGTAGGTACGAGTAAGATAGACCGAGATAGCATTAATGAGTTGCAGAGCGATTACAGATTAAAGTATGGATTAGGTAAAGATCAATTTAAGGTAATTATCACTAGCTTAAACCTTGATTATCAACAAATGAGTATGCCTATTAAGGATTTAGCTTTAAGTGAGCAAATACAGGATTATACTAAGGCTATTGCAGATAAATTAGGTTACCCAGCCGATTTATTAGGAATAGGTGGTAATAGAACGTATGAAAATGCGAATCAAGCGAGTAAAGACTTGTACGATATGACTATTATTCCCGAAGCAACGCATTTATACCAACAGCAAACCGAATGTTTATTTGGTAAAGAAGCACCTTATGAGATAGTTGTTGACTTTTCTCACGTACCAGCTATGCAAGAAGACGAATTAAATAAAGCTAGAAGTGCAAGGGATTGGGCTAATACTTACGAAAGGTATTGGAAAAGTGATTTAATGACTAGAAACGAAATTTTAGAGTTACAGGAGAAACCACCTGTTGCTAGTGGGGAATTATATTATTCAGAATGGCTAAAAACTATTGAAAATGAAAGTAGAGAAGGAGAAGAAGGATAAGAAATTAACCAAGAAAGAGATTAAAGAAATGGTTGCTAAGAAGAAAAAGGCAATGAGAAAATTAATGATAAAATCGTAAGCTATGTATTTATGCAAGGAACTAAATAGGGAATTTGATACTAAGGAAGCTAAGTTTAAAGCAGTTATCAAGAATAAGAAAGCTATTATAGCACAGAAGAAAGCTATCTTAAAGAAAGCAGACGGTGTAAGTGTAGCTAACAGCTTATCGAATGGTATTCCTATGCTAACAAAGGCAAATGAGCCTGTTATTGGCGATATAAGCGTATTAAAGGTACAAGCAGTAATAAATACTACGAATGTTATGGATTCTCACGGTGACGTACACTTTCCTGGTATATGGAAAAAGAGCCTACAAGAAAACAAAACAATTATGCACTTGCAAGAACACCAAATGCAATTTGATAAGATAATTGCAGACGGTGTTGATCTTAACGCTTATGCACAGACTTTTTCTTGGAAAGAGCTTGGTTATGAGTACGAAGGAGATACACAAGCACTTGTTTTCGACAGTACGGTTAAAGCTGGGCGTAATTCTTATATGTTTCAGCAGTATAAAGAAGCTAGAGTGAATAACCACAGCGTAGGTATGTACTATGTGAAAATGGAATTAGCTGTAAATAGTACGGAAGATTACGCAGAAGACGAGAAAGCTGTTTGGGATAAGTACATTGATAAGGTTGCTAATAAGGATCGTGCAGAAGTGGAAGGTATGTTTTGGGCAATTACCGAAGCAAAAGTAGTTGAAGGTAGTGCAGTTCCGATAGGTAGCAATCATATAACACCGACATTAAATAATAATAAAAATATTGAAGCCGTTAGTAATAACACTTTAAAAACCGAGCCGTCAAATGACACTCAACAAGACACATTCACAAACATTTTAAAACAAATAAATTTTTAGTATGGAAGAATTAACTCCACAACAAAAAGAAGTGGTTGACGGTTTGAATAAGAGTATTACCGACTTAACCGAAAAGATTACTTCATTAGAGGTAACAAAAGAAGCTACTGCAACTAATAAAGCAGAAGTTGAAATAGTAAAAGAGCAATTAGCAGCTACAAAAGCTGAATTGGAAGCAACTGTAACAGCTAGTAAAGCACAAGGCGAGAAAATCAATGAATTAATTGAAACTAAAGCAAGTGCAGTACGAGTAGGCAGTTATGCAGACCAAATCCGTGAGCAAATCGAAGCTAATAAAGAAGGTTTTGAGGCATTTAAAAGCAAGAAATCTAACTCATTCCAGTTTACTTTAGTAGATAAAGCGAGTGCTACAATGACTGTTGCTGGTAACGTTAGTGCAGACGCAATAAACGTAGCTAGTACAAGTGTAGTACCTGGTTTAATTGATATTTTACCTGTTGAACCATTAATGGAAAGCTATTGTAATACAGCTAATACAAGTTCAGCGAATATCATTTATGTAGAAAAGAAGAATCGTGACGGTTCTACAATCTTCATTGCTGAGGGTGACGCTAAAAACTTGATTGACTTTGACTTAGTTAAGAACACAAGTACAGCTAAGAAAGTTGCTGATTATATCAAAGTTTCTGACGAAATGTTAGAGGACATTCAGTTTATGGCTGCTGCGATTGAAGGTGAACTACGTTATCAAATTAACTATGCTGCTAGTGGTGGTATTTTAAGTGGTGACGGTACAGGTGATAACTTAAAAGGAATCACTACTTACGCAACTGCTGGTTACACTTTGACAACTGTTGCTGCAACTTCGGGTGCTACGCCAAATTTATATGACGTAATTCGTGCTGCCGCAACGCAAGTTAAAGTAAATAATGGTCGTGCAACTCACGTTTTCTTAAACCCTGTTGATTATACTAACTTGGGAATCACAACAGGAAGCACAGGCTACTATGTAATTATAGACGGTATGATGCGTATGTTACCTTATAATATCGTTGAAAGCAATGAGATTACAGTAGGTCAAATCCTAGTAGGAGATATGTCTAAATCTATTGTTCGTAACTACAAACCATTTACTGTTGAGTATGGTTATGATGCTGACGATTTCACGAAAAATATGGTTACGGTAAGAGGTGAGCGCAGATTGCACCACTATATTGCTGATAATCACGTTTCTTGTTTCGTGTATGACGCTATTTCTGACATTGTAACAGCTATCACAACTCCTTAATAATGGCAAAGAAAGCAAAAAAGAAAGCAGTTAAGAAAAAGGTAGCCAAGAAAGCCGTTGTAAAGACGGTTGAAAAGGTTGCTAAAACTCCAACCAAAAAGGCAGCAGCACCTAAAAAGTCTGCTGCCCTAAAGGTGGTCAATGGACGAGTTGAATTAATTGCTACGAGTAAAGCACCAGCACATAAAAGCGGTGCAGAAATCAACGTAGCAGAAAATACAGCTAAGAAAATGATTGCTTTAGGGTGGGCAAAAGTTAAATAGTAATGGCATTAATAAATAGCTACATAACAACAGATTATTTCATAGGTGATATAAGCATACCTAATGTTACTTCCGCAGACGTAATAGAACAACTTGAGGTATTGATAACTAAACAGCAGTCTATCTTTTTGACAGACTTACTAGGTTATGAATTCTTTGACACGGTACTTGGGCAAACTAATTTCGGTAATGATCCGATTGACGGTGTTAGCGCAATCTACACAAGTCTTATTCAAGGTTCAGAATATACAATGTCTGACGGAGTTAAAAACAAGACGCTTGGACTTACAGGTGAGATAATAAATGTAGCTGGTGGTGGTTACCTTACTTCGCCAATAGCGAATTATTGTTACTACCAATATATGCGTCAAATGGAAACTCAAACGACAGGAACAGGAGAAGCTATTGTGAAACCCGAAAACTCTATTAGAGTTAACTCGAACAGCAGAATGGCTTTCGCTTGGAATGAAATGGTTGATATGAATTGGGTAATGCACGATTTCTTAGTTGAAAACGAAAGCGATTATCCCGATTACATTGGTCATACTTATTCACCTGTATTGAATCCACTAAACAGTTCTAAGTTAGAACCGAATCAGAAGCTATTTGTAAAACAAAATTATCTAGGTTTGTAAATGAGTGCAACAGAAGTCATAGTAATTCCACAAGTAATAGGTACAATGGTATCTAAGGCTTGGGATAATGGACTATCTACAACGCTTAGTGCAGCCGATTCTAATATCACAGGTTACACTTACTTACACGGCACACCAAATGAATTAAACAATCGTTTGGCTCGTATGAGTAAAGCACCAACAAGTAAGACAACTCGTTTTCCATTAATCGCTTTGGTTCACAACTTCACAGAGAAGTTTGGCGAAACAAAGTATTACAATGAAACGGAACTTACTATTTGGATAATGTACCCAAGTGTAAAGAATACAGATTATGAAGTTCGTTATACAGATACCTTTGAACCGTTTTTATATCCTATATGGCAATCATTAATTAGTTGGGTACGCAGAAGTGGGTACTTCTTTATTGATATGGCTAAAGGTGTTGAACACGATAAAACAGACCGTCCCGATTGGGGTAGGTATGTCGCTGGTTTGGGAAATACAGAAGCTAAGTTTGGTGAACGTATTGACGGTATAGAATTGAAGCTAAGATTAAAACTTAACTATTCTAACTGCTTAAAGGCAACAAAAGAAAACAGAATAATAAATTAAAACAAATAAATAAAATAAAAAATGAGTAATATACTTAATAGATTTTTATGTATTGGTCAAGGAGTTGGAAACACGGGTAATCCCGATTGTCAATTCGTACCAGCAAACATAACGGGTGCTATATTAGTACCTTCAAGTGTAGAGTACACAGCTACACAAGCGGCAACGCTAGATACTGTGTTAGTGGCGGCTGCAAAAGTGGATAACGCAGCTTCAAGAGTTTATCCTATCAAGCGATTTCGTAGTATGTCGGACAATTCAACTGACGATACGACTAATGAAAGCGGTTATGGTGATATAACTAAAATGAGAAGCGGAAAGCCTGTATGGCAATTTGAACTTCAAGACGGTTTGTATAGTTGGTCGCAGTTAAAAGCGTTTGACAATCAAGAAACCCAATGGAGTGCATTGTTTATGGACGAAGAAAACAATGTAGTTTGGGGTAAGGGGACTTCTAGCGGTGGATTCGCTGGATTTCCTTTAAATCAACTTTCAGTTTCTACGCCTAAAATGAATGACGGATCAAATCCATTCAACTATATGATTACATTCGGTCTTAAATCGGTTCAAGACTTGCAGAACTTTAGTCTTGTACAGTTTGACGATTCGATTGCGGTAATGGATATGGTTGACGGTTTGGTTACGGTACAACCAACAATCGTTTCGGGTGCTACTGATACTTCAACTACTTTGCAAGTTAGACTATTGGCTGCTGGAACAAATATGTTTACTCTTTATGAGAGTGAATTTGTAGCTGGTGGTGGTACTGAATTTTTAGTATCGGTTGACGGTGCTGCTGGTGTTGCTGCAACAGGTTGTGCAGCAACAGGTGGTGGTGCTGACACTTTCGATATAACCGTAGCTGCTTTAAGTGCAGCAGAGGTTATTACGGTTACTTTGGCTGCGCCTAGTGTTTTAGAGGCAGCAAGTGTACCTGGTTATGAAAGTGCAACTTCACCAAGCGTAACAGTAGTGTAATATGGGCTTCGTATTAGACGGTGTTGGTTGGAATTTAGACGCAGTTAAAAAGTACAAAAGCGAAGAATCGTTTATTAATACCTTCTTGGATAGTAATTACAAGAATTTAGACGAAGACAAACGCAAGGAACTATTAGCTAAAGTCTATTCCCAAGCGCACCCTAAAAAGGAAGCTAAAGTGGCAACTAAAAAGAAGTCGGCAACAAAAAAGAAAAAATCGACTAAGAAATAAATATTAGTGAGGGTGGGTAAGTTGCACCCACCCTTTTTTTTAAATAAATTAATTATGCCTAGAATACTCCCACCATATCCGATAAGTGATAAAATAATAAAACCAAAAGTTGATTGTCGAAGTGGTAGGTATAAGCCTAGATATGAAGATACTTGGATTCAAAGGATAGTGAAAATAGTAAAGCTATGGCTACGATAAAAGCATTTAACGAGAGATTTCAAGCCTTTGACATTGAAAAGGTTTTGGTAGAGGTATTGTTAGATAAGAAAGCCTTAGTTATAGAAAAGAACTTAGACCAACTTGACGAGGGTTTTGACGCTAACGGAAATAATATGAAGCAGTACGCTTGGCAAGATTACGCAGTAGAGAAGAACCAAATGAATCCTAAGCCTGGAATGGGTAATCCCGATTTAAAGTACACAGGTGCATTTTGGCAAGGTTTTGTACTTGAAGCTACACAAGGCACAGAGTATGAGATTAAGAGTACTGACGGCAAAGCAAGTGACTTACAAGCGAAGTATGGTGAAATTTACGGAATGACAGGAAAGAGTAGGTCGGAATTTATAGAAGAAACATATAGAAATGCACTAGCAAATAAAGTAAAAGATATACTACAACTGTGAGGTGCATACCTTGTGAAAGGGAGAAAAAGAAATTGCCGTTTCTCTTAGATAAAGCAAAACAAAGGGCAATAGAAAATAAAACATACTTAGCAGTATATTTTGATAAAGAAGATAAGAAATATCGTATTACAACTGAAACTTTGGCTAAAAGGCAAGGTGAAGAAATCTTACAAGTGCTATCTCCATATTAAGGATATAAAACTATCCGATTTTATAACAGCGCATTGTGATAACGACTTATCCGTACTTGTACTACAAGGCAATCCAACAGAAGAAGAATTAAAAGTAGTTTGGGATAAATTATTCCAGCAGTATGTAAAAGCTGTAAGCGGATCACAATTCCAAAGCAAACTACAAGACGTAAAAGACTACACCTTATTAGAATCTAAAATAAGACGTGCTAGTATGCTACTTGAACTATACCAAGTTGAAGAAGCACATAAAATGATAGCAGAAATGCTTGAATCATTTAAGTACCCAATAGGTACAGTTACCGTAGATAATCTACACGCCTCTTTAAAACGATTTAGAGCCTATTTAAAGGCAGATATTGTCAAGCTTAATGGTATGGCAAAGAAGCTGGAAACTAAGGCTGAAAAGGACGTTAAACCAACGGCTGAATCTTACTACGATACCTTAGTAGGAATTGGTGAGCATTTAAAAGTGGTTTTAATACCAAATGAAATTTCGGTAGCTTTGTATTGTAGCTATGTAAATCAGTTGAACAGGCATATTGAAAATTTAATTAAACAGCAGAATAAAACAAAATGAGAATAATTAGAATAACATTAATGTACATAATATTTATAATTCCTTTTGCTATTCCTGTAATTGTATTTATACTATTTAGCTGGAAGGGTTTGGCTATATATGCTGCATTTTCTCTATTGTTAGCGTTATTAAGAAAAGTAATAAAAATAAAAAATTTGAAATATGGCAGATATAATAGATAGTATAGTATCAAAAGACGCATTAGAACAGGTCAAAGAGTTAAAAAAATTACTCAATAGTTTATTAAGCGATTTTAGTAAAGCAACAGAAGTAGCAACAAAATTTACAAAAGAATTAGAAGGTAAAAAGGGTGATCCGTCAGAACCTATTAAAAAAGTAACTAAAGCACTCACAGAGCAAGAAAAGGCGGTTAAGGCTGCTGTTGTAACTAATCATAAGATAATAGTTTCTGAAACTAAGGCGCATAAATTAGCGATACAGCGAAAAGTAGATTTAGCAGAAACAAATAGACTAATAAGAGAAGAAAAGAAGTTAAAAGACGCTGCAAGAAATTCAATAGGCAGAGCTAATTTATTAATTGCCAAATGGACGAGAGAACAAGCAAAATTAAATACGGCAACAGAGGAAGGAGTTAGATTAAATAAAGCGTACAATAAGGCAATCGCTAAAGCGGATAAATTTAGAAAAGCAAATATTAATTCGGTAGAAAAGCAACGATTGAATATTGGTAATTATAACAAGGCTTTAGGCGGTTTAAGATATACTATGTTAGGCTTTCTTTCCGTAGGTGCTGGTATGGCTGCTGTATTCTCACAGATAAAAAAGGGAATGGGTGACGCTAGGACTTTAGAAGGTGTTAAGATAGCCTTTGACAAACTAAACGATCCACAGCTATTATCTAACCTACAAAAGGCTACAAAAAATACGGTTAATAATTTAGACCTAATGAAAGCGGGTGTACAAGCTAAGAACTTGGGTGTACCGATTAAGCAGCTAGGTACGTTATTTGGATTCGCACAACAAAGAGCCTTAGAAACAGGAGAAAGCGTAGATTATTTGGTTGATAGTATTGTAAAAGGTATCGGTAGAAAATCACCATTAATACTTGACAATCTAGGTATTAGCGCAATCGCCCTAAAAGATAAGTTGGGTGGTGTTGCAGCAGCTTCTGCGTCTGTTGGTCAAGTAGCCGAAGCCGTTGGTAAGATAATTGAAGAAGAACAACAGAATAGCGGGAAGGCGATAGACTTAACGCAAAGCTCACTATTAAGAGCGCAATCAGCGTGGGAAAATATGAGAACCGAATTAGGCGTATCGCTTTTACCTGTTATTGCTAGTTTGACTTCTGCTGTTGTGGAATTAGGAATAGAAATTTTAAAAATCCCCCGCAATTTTAAGAAATTAGAAGAAAGTAATGAAACGGTTAAAAAATTAAGCAAGTCAACAAGTAGCTTAGTAAATTCTTTTAAGCCTTTAGTTGAAACGGTAGGTGCTATTTTCAAGAGACTTGCAAGTGTAGTAGGCTGGTTTTATTCTAAAATATGGATTCCTTTTGTAACTAAAGTACTAGACGTTTGGGCAGAGCGTTTAAAGTTTTTATCGTCTGCCACAAACGCTTTCGGGGAAATGTTTAAGACGCACGTTAAGGCAATGGAAAAAGAATCAGTAAAACTATCTAAGGTATTAAAAGATATTTTTAGTGGTGATTTAGCTTCGTTAAAAGCAGATTTAAGTACAAAACTTACAGGATATTATAATTACTTTAAATCGCTTGGTAATGCTGCTTTAAGAGGTTGGAAAGCTGGTGCAAGTCCTAGCGGTGAGCCTATAACGGTTGACTATTTTGTAGGGGATAAAAAAAAGTTAGTAAGACAACCGACTACACCAGGAAAACAGGCTGGGGCAGAACTAACTAAAGAAGAAATTGCAGCAGCAAAAAGACGTGCTAAAGCAGCAGCAGCAGAAGCAAAAAGAATTGCTAAAGAGAAAGCAAGATTAGCAGAATTGGAAAGGAAAGCTAAGTGGGATTTAATGGTAGAACTTCTGCAAATACAATCTGACGGTAATAAGAATTTGCGTGATAATGAAAACAACAGTTTAGACCAAAGATTAGAAGCAGCCTATCAATATGCAGAAAATAAGTTAGCGATTGTTGACGCACAAGAAAAGAAAGAGTTAGGGCAATCGAAGCTAACGACAAGTCAAATAAAATTAATTCACGTTAAAGCTACAAGGGAAAGAGAAAAAGTCTTAGCCGAACACAGGAAAAAATCCTATGATATAATAGTTAAAGCAGACGAAAAAGAATTAAAGAGGGCAGAAGAACATTCAAAATCACTATATAAAGAATTTGAAATATCAAAACAAAGCGGAATAGTAAGTTTAATAGAGCAACTAGAAATAGCTGAAACAATATTAGAGAATCAAGAACTTCTAGGTGACGAAAAAATTAAACTTCAAAGGCATATAAACAAAATAACGCAAGAGTTAAGAGAAGAGAACGAAGAAAAACAAGAACTCCAAGACGAAAAGGAATTAGAGAAAATGCGTAAGCATTACGCAACCTTGCAGAAAATTATAGAAGAACTTGCTGGTTCTCTTAAAGACTTTAGCGCACTTGCTACCGAAGCAAGGTTAGAAGCTATTGGTGCTGAAATGAACGCATTAAAAATAAGATATGATTTAGAAGAAAAACTAATTACCCATAGTGCCGATACACAAGAGGAGAAAGACAGGAAAATAACACGATTAACACTACAAAGGGCTACACAAGAAAGAGTACTAGCGGAAGAAAGTTTAAGAATTAGACAACGGCAAGCGAAGTTTGATAAGGCGGTGAATATAGCAGCGATAATATCTACAACGGCTTTAGCAATCATAACACAGTGGAAAGACGGACTAGCTGCTACAAGACTACCACGCTCTATTGCTGCTGGTCTTACTGGTGCTGCTGCATTAGCAAAAGCAATCGCAGCACCGATACCACAATTCGCAGAAGGTACGTCAAGCGCACCTGGTGGTTATGCAATCGTAGGTGAGAGAGGGAAAGAGTTAGTAATTGAGCCGAGTGGTAAGAAATATATTACTCCTAGTACAGATACTTTAGTTGAATTACCGAAAGGATCAAAAGTAATTCCTAATCATAATTTAGATTCTTACCTTTATGCTAACCCAAGAATAAATAGATTTAGTTCTACTTCAACAGGTGCAACAATAGTAGATTTTAACGAAACAAATCACAAGTTAGATATTCTAAACGATACCTTGAAAAAGAAGAATTTAAGTGTTACTTATAATAACAGAGATAGAAGCTACCGAAACTCAAAAATATATTAATAAGTAATGGCACAAAACAACAGATATAAATACTACTTTAAAGACGATTCGGGTGATTATTACTACGTTGATAGTACAGGTGCAGTACTAACACAAGCAAGTGCAATAGAGATACCTTTTGCACCTAAAGCGTGGGACGATAAGGTTTTAGAGTGGGTACGTGGTTTTGAATCTTACGGTATTGTAACTAATGTAACTGATAGTCTTGATTATGTATTAGACGCAGCTAAGATATTACGACACCTATTTTATACTTATGGTGCTAATGCTTACTGCTTACTTTATATTGAGGTTTTAGACGATAGCGCACAGACTTACAGTAAATATTTTAGCGGCGAGATTGATTTTAATGAGGTTAGCGATAGATATACAAATATTGGTGCGCCTGTTTCAGACGGTAGTTACTCTGAAAACCTAAAGAACTTAAAGAGTACCGATTACGAGTTAGACTTAGATAATTCTTTTTATGTAAGAATGGACGGAATGAGCCTACGCTCAAAAGTTACTTTAACTACGATTGACGAAAAAGGTTCTCCATTCCCTACTATGTATGATAATATTAGGTTTACTCAATCTTTGCAGATTGGACTTGCTGTTATTGATGACGACGGTTCGGAATTGGTAGGATATTTTCAAGGGCAATACAGCTTGGTTAATAATTATTTAGGTGCTAATCTTAATCCATTAGCTACTAACTTTCTTATGGCTGCTAATCGAGATTCGGAACTTTCAATGGATTTAGATTACAAGGTAGCACTGCGAAATCAAGGTATAGGGGGCGGTGGTACCCAAGACGATATTAAGTTGCGTTTATACATAACAATACAAGATACAGACGGTAGTTATACAACGGAAGTACTTTATACTACACCAAGTTGGCAAGTGCCTTCGGGTGCGACTACAATATATAATTTCCAATTCACAGTAGCGCCTACAAACCCAATCCTAAAAGGTCAAAAAATATTTATCTCTCACGGTGTAACGTGGCAGACGTTTCCTTCTGTTTCTAATTGGGAATACGATATAGCGATTGAGGAAGGTACTATTACAATGAATTTTGACTATCAATTAGAAGACAGCTATATAGAAGTAAAGAGGTGTAATGATTTATTTACAGACTTGGTTGACGAAATAAGCGATTCTGCGGTTGTTGCAGATTCTACATTTTTAGATAATAATGACGATTATGTTCTCACTTCGGGTAATGCGTTAAGGGCTTTAGCTGACGCTAAGTTAAAGACTAATTTCAATGACTTTTGGCAGTCGTTTTCTAATATTTTTTGTCTTGGTCAATACTACGATAAAATAAATGAAGAACATATTATCGTAGAACGTGAAGACCTTTTTGACGGTGCTACTCAAATATTGGATATAGGGGATTTAACAGACGTTGAAATATATCAGAACCAAGAGATATTATTTAATAAATTATTGATAGGCTATCCCGAAATCAAGGTTGAAGGATTGAATGGTAAAGAAGCGTTTAATTGTAAGTTTGAATTTAGTTCACCCTTAGAAGGTGCTGATAGAACATTGGATATGACTTCTGCTTATATTGCCGATCCATACGAAATAGAAATATATAGGGCAAACTTAGACGGACAAGATACGACTATTGCGAAAGAGGATAACAATGTTTATATAATGCGTATTGAAAGTTCCATTGCTGGTACTTATAATGGTCGTGATTATTACGATTTAAAGCGTTATACATTGGTAGGTTCAAGTGGTTTAACATTCCCTAATGACGTTTACAATTTAGATATAACGCCAAAGAGAAATTTAGAGCGCAACGGTAGTTATTTGCGTGGCATACTTACTTTAATGGATTCAGAATCTTTAGTATTTAATACAGCAGACCGAAACCAGGATTTAATAACAGATATTGGTTCGGGGAATGTAACGGAAAATGCAGACGTTTTAATTAGCACATTGGATTCTGCTATGTTTTATAATTTTATATTAAAAGGTAAGACGGCTATATACCAGCAGATACAATCACTACTAGATACTAACCCTTATGGATATATTGATTGCGAGTGGCTAGATAATAGCTACACAGCATTTTTATTGTCCGCTATGGAAAACCCCGAAACAAAAGCTAGTCAAGAAATAACTTTACTTTTGACAAGCAGTAACGACATAACAAAACTAATTAGATAATGGCAAACACTTTTGAGCTTCCTTTAGCACAACCTTTACGATTCTTCCGACAAACGGATTTAACAGGCGCATTGACAACAACTGATATAAACTTGGGCGGTTTTAATTCTAATTATAACAGCAGACCATTTGACGCAGATTTCTTCCTAAGAAACTTAAAGGATTGGCAAGACAATGTAATTTATGTACAACCATTTCAGAAAGGAGATAAGGTCGCGATATATAACAGACACGATAGTTCTTTTTCACTAACAGGATATGAGCTATACATTTTAGATTGTAAAGGAGATATTGTTAAGACTATTCCTTACAATGATACAGGCGTTAGTAATTATACTCTAGGTAGTGTTACTTGCTTTAAGTACGACCTTAAAATGTGGGATTTAGAGGAAGGTATTTATTACGCACAAATAAAATATGCTAACGGTACTTTAAAAGAGTATATGATTAGTGAACCTTTTGAAGTAAAAGATACTCACGAAGATACCGTATTGCTTACCTACACAAATAGTTATAATGCTTTAAACGTTTTATTCGATTATGCTAGTGTAACTTTTCAAATGCGAGTTCACGGTTCAATGATTGAAATGACCCCGAAAGCAAAGGTAGAAACTTACGAAGACCAGCCGTTAAATCAAACATTATTAAGTGGCAGACCTTATAGAGAATGGCAGTTTATTCTAGGTGGCAATGGAAAACCTATTCCCGATTATATGGCAGATAAAGTAACAAGGGCTTTATGTTGTGATACTTTAAAGATTGACGATACCTTATACACTATTTCCGAAGACGGTGGATTAGAAGCTAGTAGAAGTAAGAATTACCCTTTAACGGAATGGAGTATTGTTTTGCGTGAAAAGAATAATCCCGATAGTGTAGAATTAAGTGACGATCAAGGTAATGACTATTCCTTTGGTGAAATGCCAGCTAGTGATAGATTCTATTTACAGAGTATAACCGTAGCTGCTTCTCCTGTTTCCTTAGAACAGCAGTTTACAAGTCAAAATAGTTTTTTATCATTCTTACAGGATTGGCTTATTACTACTTACAGTTTAGACCTTTCAATTATTTTGACAAGTGATAATGAAATACTAGCACTGCCTAATGACGCTACAACTGATACTTGGTTTTCGACTAACTCACCAAGTTTAACAGGCTTACTTACTAATTGGATTGGTTTAGATATAGATACTGCTAGTGCGCCTACGCTAGACTTTCAGACAGGTATTGCAGAAAATAATGCTGTTATTTGGGGTGACGGTACACAGGATAATATGGCTTCCACTACAACTACTTTTAATTTATACAGCGCAGACGGAATTAAAACGTGCTACTATTACTTCAAAGACCAATTAGATTTACAGATAAGCACAGATACAGGAGACGGTATAATTACTTTGGACGGTCAAGTTATTACAACGCTAACAGACTTGACATTGGATAATGACGCATTGAAGTTTATTAATAATAGATTATTTTTACAAGGTGACGGTAGTTTAAATAATCTAGGTTTAGACGGGAATAAACTACCGACAGTAGAAGTAGATAAAGTTATAGTTATGCTTTTAGACGCAGTAAAGAATGGTAAGGTAGCAAGTAGTGGTGGAGTTGTCATAGACAGCCAAAATCCTAGCGCACCGCCTACTTCGGGAAGTATGGCAGTAATAACAACGGAATTAAAAACATATTGGACAGTAACAACAGATTAAAATAAAAAAGAATAAAAAATGGACAAAGATTATCAACGAAGGGCGCAAATAACAGGAAGTGTAGCAGCCGTTTGTGTTTCAGCAAGTGTAAATAGTCATACTGACGCTGGGTACTTAACAGGAAATGA
>Ga0224513_10000180_pt1 | contig 22501 bp, 31 predicted proteins | sample SF_May12_sed_USG_5_FD_169109 | JGI IMG/M metagenome (GOLD analysis project Ga0224513, IMG submission 169109) | Sediment microbial communities from San Francisco Bay, California, United States - SF_May12_sed_USGS_21 | ecosystem: Environmental > Aquatic > Marine > Sediment | place: USA... | reverse complement strand
ATCTCGGGGGTGGTCAGAAGGCTGTTGTAGATGACAGCCGCTGAAATTGGATCCCTCACACCCCCGGCCGCGGCGTCTCCGGCGAGATACCAATTGGACGACGGAATGGACTGTGACGAGGTAGCCGACCCCAGCCCAACGGATGCGCCGTCAACGAAAAACTCGGGCTTCTGTGCGCCCCCCTGCGAGCGTACACACAGGGTCTGGGCACCGACGAAAGAGGTATTGACGAACGAGGCCGCCGACCCATCCCAGAACCGGAGCGTGGTAGTCGATGCGTAGAACCAGACACCCCCCGCAGCGGCCGTTTTCACGAAATACTGCGTCGCGTCCTGGTGGTCGAAATGACCGAGGATCATGATCGTTATTTCGTCGAATTCCAGCGACGTGTCCGCGTCAGCCCGCAGGATGCCGTTGCCGTCCGAGATAACGCCGTCACGCCCCTTGTATCGGCCCCAGCGGATGGAGTTGACCGCCGTCAGGTGGTTGCCGTTGCCGCTCTCATCTAGGAGCGTACCGGTCCACAGCGGTGCGTACAGCACCGGGCGGATACGCTGGACGGGTAGCGACTCCAGGGCACCCATTACGCGTGGGCCGCCTCAAAAGCGGACTGCATCTCGCTGTGAATCCGCTTGACCCAGTGCAGCTTGTCGCGCGTCTCACGGGCCACGCCCGAGTAGCCAACCCCGCGGGCCTCCATGGTCAGGAGGGACTGGTAGACAGCCTTGACCTGCTCGGCCGTGGGCTCGGTGTCCTCCACCGGCTCCGGCTCCGGGCGCTTGGGGTGGTCTGTCTTGTACTTGGTTACGGTCACGCCCTTGCTGAGCAACGGGGCCGCGGCGGTGTAGTTGGCTTTGCTCATGGGTCACCTAATACGTGTGATAGAAAACCGAAATGTCGGCATTGTCGCCACCGCTGGCGCTTGCGAGCTTTGCTCGAATTCGCGAGTTGGCCGGGATCAGCGGGGTCATGAACGGAACGTTTACCACCGCGTCAACAGCAGCGTTTTTGACGAATCGAACCATCCCGGCAAGCGTGTCACCTGCGCCGTAATACAGATGCAGCTCGTATACGTCGTTAGCGCTGATGTTTTCGATCGAGACGTAGTGAATATCGAATTCATCGGTGATGGTCGAGGCAGGCACTACTTCGACGAACGCGCCCAGTGTCCACGCCGCCCCCGCTGTAACGGTCACCCCGGACGCTAGGGTTGGGTAGACACACCCGACCGCATGAACGTGCTCTTCGATGGTGTGGAGCTTGCCGTAGGGGCTTGATGCAACGCGCGACGACGGCTCTGCTACGTTGAGACCTTGAATCACCGCGCCTATTTCAGAGCGAGGCATTATTCAATCACCTCCAGCGCAGACCTGTCAACCATCCCCATCATCGCCATCTCGCCGCCGCTCGGAACCGGTGTCAAATACCCGCCGTTTAGCGGCTCGAACTCAATCTTGAGCCATACGGTGAAGTCCACCGGGTTGTCGGTGGTCGTGTAGTGCAGGCGGATGAACGTGTCGGCGCCGTGCTTGGCCATGACCGAGAACGGCTTGCCGATCCGTTTGTCGTCGATGACCTCGCTCGACCTTGCTTGGTCCGTGTCGTAGACGCTCAGCTCCTGCGTGTCGATCTGGTCCTTGATGAAGATCGCGCCGCACAGGCAGCCGCTCAGGGTCGCACCTTCGGAGGTCAGTTCCTTCGCCGCAGCGCCGTCCCACAGATCGAAATACAGGCCTGTCAGGTTGGTCAGCGTGGTAATACTCTTGATGACCGCGAGTGCCTGGTTGACGCGCACCGCTCCGACCAGCTGAAATAAGTTCACGGTCTGCGAGCCCGTCCCAGTGATCCGGATCTCGCGCTGAAGCGCGATCGGGTCACCGGCACAGCTGGAGCGCCGCATCATCATGCTAGTACGTCCCCCTGAAGTACACCGTCGCATCGCCCGTGTTTCCGCCGGTGGCGTAGACGATCTTGAGCCGCAGGAACTTCGCCGGGAACGGGGTGTCGATGACCCACATGTCAGACGCCGGGGCAGCGGCAGCCACCAGGCTCGCCACGCCGAACAGGTCATTGGTGACGTCCTGGTAAGCGCAGCTCCCCTGGGCGGTGCCATCGTCCTGTAGGGACGCCTCCAGGGTGGCAGTGACGGTCGCGGCGTCGCAGTCGAGCGAAATCTGATAGCCGGCGTACCGGTACTGGTCGAAATCCACGTAGTAGTAGACCGTGCCATCGGTGATGTTGGTGTCGTCGACCGGCGTGCTCTGCTGCGTCCAGGCGTGCTCAGGGTTGACCTGGTAGGACTGCCAGCTGGTCTCCGTGGCGGAATACCCGCGGTGCTGGCCCTGCAGCTCCACCTCGAAGCTTGACGCGGCTGGGGAGAATTTGACACCACCGACCGTCAAGACCGCGCCCAACGAATCCCAGTAAAAACCGGTCCGGCCAGAGTTGTAAAACTCGGCTACAAGCCGGCCGGTCACATCGTAGGCGCGGACCGCTCGGAACTGCGATGAGTCGGTGATGGTTGGCAGCCCGCTGCCGGTCAGGGTCAGTTGGTTGTCGCCGGAGCGGGTCGCGGTGAAGTCGTACGGCGAATGAAAGTCGCCCGCACCGCGCCCGTGCAGAGCGACGCGGATAGGGGCTGCCCAGGAGGCGCCCAGCAGGTTGCCTGCTTTGTCCTGGAGATAAGCCTTAATGCCCATTAGGGCACCTCCTGGGGGTCAGGGGTTAGCTGTCGATTCGCGGGTCCATCACGAAGTGCAGATCGACGTTGATCGTGGTGATGGCCGCCGTGCCGGTACCAGCCGAGAACGTGAGGCACTGCCCCGGAGGAATCACGATGTGATGACCCGTGTCGAGAATATTGTCGTACTCCGTGCCGGCGCCCGTGGTAAAGGTCACCATGGGCGAAAGCACCGCGCCGGTACCAGTGACGGTTATGCCGACCGCGACCTGCATCTTGTCGCTCAGGGCGTTGGTGAAGCCGCCGCGGTTGTACGACGTATCGGGCACCGCGTTGGTGCCGGCAATCGTGTAGTTGGCCGCGAGGTTCAGGGTGAGGGTCTCGGCGCCGGCGTCGGTCAGCGCGATGCGCGTCACAACAGCGTAGTCCGCCGAGGTGTTCTTGAACGCCATGAAGTCGTTGGCGCCGGTCGGGGTGACGGTGTTCTCCGAGCAGGTGAATGCCCACCCGGCGAGCACCTGGTCAATGACGGAATCGTTGCGCGTGCTCTGCACCATCTGACGGGCGGCACTGGTGACACCCGCCTGGGTGCCGTTTCCGGAGGTAATTACGGACATGTGAAGCTCCTAGGTCGCTAGTATCCAGCGACACGTTGATCAATGTCGAGGTCCCGGACTTCCAGGTTTTCCTCGGTCATGATACGAAGGTGTGCTTTGATCAAGCGAAGCTCTAGAAGCTGCTCAGCCAATAGCTGTTTTTGGGTCCGAGACTCTGCCAGAACGGCAATCTCGGCCGGTGTCAGGGAGCCTGCAGAAGACGCCCCGAACGAAATGGGTTCAATTCCGAATCCGACCACCAGCACCGAGGTGGTGGCGCTTGCTCGCGCGTAGACATTCCCGCCAACGTTGGCTCTGATGGCCTTGCCGACACCCAGGGGAAACATGACCGTTTGTCCCGGGAACCGAATCTCAATGGCCTCGGCGCCGTTATTGACGAACGACACCGGCGTCTCCAGGTGGATAGACGGCGACTCGTAGACTGCCACCTCGGTCGTGGTCAGGTTGTGTTCGGCGACTGTGGTTGCTACTCGGGTCATACTGGGTCCATCCTAGCCCATATGCAAAATGGGTGCTGTAACGTTTTTGTTGACAGATTGTAACAGGCGGCGACGTGTGCTATCATGTAGAACATGAGACACGCAATTTTGATTCTGGTGATGCTGGCTTGTGGGTGCATGGGCGAGGGGATTACAGGCAGCCCTGACGCCGGGGAATGCAATCCGTGCGAGCGGCAGGTGGTCGCAGTCGTCGGGCAGTCGCGCTGGGTATTAGACCTGCTTGCGTCCGACGACTCAACAGCCGTGCACGGGGCAGCAGTGGAGTTGTCTCGGCGCATTGGCTCGCTTGACGATTGCATGGACTAGGCGCCGAACTGAACGGTGTACTCGATGCCATGAATGTATTGCGCACCGGCTGAAGTTGTTATTTCAATGTAGTACTCAAAATCAGTGAGCACGGTATGCGGCAATCCACCGGTGGCTGACTTGGTTTGGTCCGCGCCGCCGGTGTTAAATGGATTTGCAGCCCATGTGCCGGTGCTGGTTGGCGCCGCCGGTGTTGCTATTGGTTGCCTGTAGAGGATGATTCCGCCCCCGACCGCTGCACCCCTGGTGGTTACATCAATTGCGGTAATGACCTGCCCGGTTCTTAGAGTTCCAAGCGGAAACACAATTGCCGCGGCGTTGACGCTTTGCCAAGCCCACCAACCAAGTGCTTTTCTGTAGTAGTAATCGACAGCCCCTGATTTATCCCATTCTGCTGACGCCATCGGCACGGCCACAGTAAGCGGCCCTAGCATGGCTTTGAGTTGGTCGTTTATTTCGTTAAAGTCCTCGAAATAAATCCCAAGGTCTTTGGAGCTATCCCAAATGCGGTCACCTTCTGCTAATTTTCCGTATGCCATTTAGGGCCTCGTGTCGTATGTTCCGCCCTGATAGCGGGTTCGTATTGTGTTGTCTGCGGTAGACCCATAGCGGCCATATTGCCATTTACCAACCGTCCATTGTTCCCACGCGGGTTTTATCTGATTTATCAAATCCCATGCTAGACTCAAGTCCGGGTCAATGGACTCGTCCCAGTAATGGATGTGCATAGACGTACCGCCACGAATTTTTGTCTCGTCCCCAAGAGTATCGGTTGCCGCGACATTGGCGGCAGTAGGAGATACCAGGGTAACAGAAGATGGAGCCGTTTTGCTATATGCACGGCACATAATTGCCCTGGTCAGGGCCCTGGTCATCGTGCCGCGCTGTCTCAGAGCAGCGACAAGCCTGTCTATTCTCAGGCCTGTCGTTGCGGCCGGTGCAACATTAAACACTTCTTCCCATTTGTCCAAAAATATTGCATACGTGCTGTCGTTCTCCGGGATAATGTAGCTTTGCACAAACTGCAGCAAGTCTCGGGCCAGGGCGAAAGACTCGCCGTGGGCTATCAGGTCGCTCATTGCCTCGGAGCCCACCGCAAACAGTCGCGCCGGCCACTCACGAGGAACCACGGTCCGATAAATATCAGACCAGTCCGGGAAAGCACTTGGCCGAGAAGCGCTCGGCATCCAGCTGGGCCACGCCATTATACGAACACCTGGTGAGCGATGAATTCGCTTATGTTTATGATTTCTGCAATTGAGCTAGACCCTGTAGATGGGGCATAGTCAATTACATCGCCCAGTAAATCATCAACCGTAACACTGATGATAGATCCGCCGCCTAGCTGGATTATGTCAGACTGGATTCCCTGAATTCGCGCGGTGTCGTCCCAGTCCTGAATTGCTGTTGCGGCGTAAGTTCCGCGCGCTGGCCCCAGGCCGTCAAAGTAGGTTTGCAGCGTACCAATTACCCCAGAGCGAGCAACCGCGGTTCCGCCCGAGTCGGTGTAATCAATATTGCCAATCAGTCCACCGCCCGATGTGACCGCGAGCCCATTTAGTACATTTGCAACGCTCGGCCACGCCCAGCCAGACGCAACAGCAAAAACCTTCGGGTCTGCGCCTACGTTTACAGATGTGACTGTTCCGGGAATGCCGTCAATGACAACAACATGCCCTACCTCTAGCCCATTTGTAACAGTTGGCGAGCACACGTTTACATCAACGGTTATATTCGGCCCCCCATCATCGTTGGCAGTAATAAGGTTCTTGTTGTTTTCACTATCCCAATCGCATTTCTGCGATTCCGTGGCATTGTCAGCGAGCGTATATGTAATGTCAACGCCGCCGGTGTCGCTTACCAATGTCAGCTGTCGCGAGTTTTTGAACATAAGAACAGGGAGCTTGTCCTCCACCTCATCCTCGATATCAGAGTACAGGTCATCAGCCGCGGCGATATACCTATCCTCGCCCGTCTCCAGCGTCTGCAGGGCGCAGTAGTCAACCCTGCCATACCCGGGCGGCTCTTCTCTCTTGGGCCACACGTACGCTTTCAGGGCGCCTGGAGAGGTGTCCTCGATTGTCTTAACCCAGCTGGCCACGTTGCCCGATGCAGGCGGAGAGCGCAGCAGGGAGAGCAATCGAGCGCGTCCATCGGTTTCGGTCTCGGCGTCGGCACCCCCATCAAGATCGGCCACCAGTGTTACCGCAGAGCGTGCATTGGCCGGAGGGCTGGTCAGGGTAAGGACGGTACCGCTTTCCAGGTTTGTGGCGCTGCCCTTGGTTATGCTGATGATGTCCAAATCAATCGTTGTCCCATCCGGGACAAGGACATGATTTTCGTTGAACTGGTATAGCTTGCCGGCGGCATCCGTCATCTGTTTGCCGTTTAGGGCATTGGCTGCGATGTCTCCGCCGTCTGCGGTGGCCCGTCCTGCATCGGTCCCGCTGGAAATACGGGGCACGATGTACCCAAACCCACCCAAGCCGTCACTCGCTCCAATCCAGGACAACCACGCACCTAAGTATGACCCAAAGCTCGTAGTCGGAAACACGGCGTTTATGCCGCGCTGAATCGTCTGGTGTAGGCGGAATACCACCACCGAAACGATTCGCGAATACAGCCAGAGGTCGCTATAAGTCGAATCGTCGGCGTCAGGTCTTTCGCTCTGCCAGAGGGCGCGCACAGTCGCACGGACGGTCTCTTTCGGTGGGATGTTCAGGCTCATTGTGGAATTCCCCACGGCGACAGGACGCCAATGGTCACGGTGTCCTTTTGCCGAATATCGTAAAACGTGATAAGCATCGCAGCGCCCTTTAGGTTGGCCGGGTCGTCCACGGTTACCTCAAGGTCACGAATCTCGCCAGCGTCCTGAATGGGCTTAATAGCCTCCTCGGTGTACCGTTTCAGCAGCGCCCTGTTTTGCAACGTGTCGCTCGCGCGCTGCAATGCCTTCCAGGCTTTGTTGCCGAACGGCACTCCGTCAATAACCCGGTATTCAGACATCACGCACCGGCCAACCTTCGCCGTAGCGCCGGGCGTGGTCTCGTAATTGCCATCCGACCCGAGCACATTGTCGGGCCCAATGACATCGGAAGCGGCATTGTAGTAAATATCGAGAGGCATGTTATGGCTCTTCCACTTCTACGGCATCCGAACCGGTCGACACATAGGAGTGATTTGTGCCCGTGCTAATATCAACAAGGGTTAGCGGGGCAAGAGTAGGGGCGGCAGGAAACCCACAAACAGCGCTTACGGGCCCGCTGCCAACAATTGTAGTGGCAACGTCAGCCGCGTTTCCTGCCAGGCAATTAACAAACGAAACAAGCGCCAGCAAATCCGCCTTAATTGCAGTAATGTCCGCCAAGACATTGCCTGTCCACACGTCCAGGGTGGTACCACTCGCTACCTTGCTAGCCCCGGCCTCCGTGGTATGGGCATACGCCGCCTTTCGGTATGTCGCGCTGGAGTCGTTGCCCAGCTTTACGATTGACCCAGCCTTGGCGTAAAGCTCCACGTTGCCCACTGCGCAGGTGATACGGATCACGGTATCCGCATCCAGTAGAATCTCATTGGCTGCAGAGTCGTATAATCGTACGTCGCCCTGGGCCAGGTCGCCAAGGGTCTTCGGTACCGCGTCGCGCTCGCCGATAACCACGCTCCCGCCATCCGCATCCAGCCCTATCAGCTCGGTGTCAGCGGCCGGGTACGACTCAAACCCATAATGTTGCACGTGGTCAACATCATCCTCCTGGAGTACGTCCTGGTTATCAGGGTCACCGGGGTCTCCGTCGCCCTTGACCTGCATAAAGGCAATTTTCCCGGTGTCGGCGTTGTCCTTCTCGACCACGCGCCGCGCCAGTAGCCAGCGGGAGATAGACCGCACCGCGCCAGAGACCATCCTGAACGTGTTGTTTCGGGGCTCAAGTGTCATTTACCAAAACACCCTCTGCACCATGTGCTCTAGATATTCATCGTCGCCTGTTTTGTCGTGGTCGAAATGCAGCCAAATCTTTGGAGGGATTACATTGATAACAGTTGTGGCACCCCTGTCTAGTGATACACTCCGTTCCACCCGAGTAATGTAGAACGCATCCTCAAGCCCGAATCGCTCATCCCGCACCGGAATCATGGAGTCTACCACCGGAAGCACGCCGTTGATGTGGTGGCCTGCTATTTCGTACTGCAGCGAAAACGCGCCTATGACCTTTTCCTCAAATATGCCGCGCGCAATTCGGCGTACAAGGTCTTCGTTGGCGACGTCCTTTATTTTGCGCACATCCGGCTTGTAGAGCTTGTTCGTGGTCACCCAGGGAGAAGCAGCAGACCGCACCCAGAAGGCCGGGCATGGGTCCTTAACGCTCCAGGTATGCCGCTTGATCTCGGCGCCCATGCTGCCCTTGCGTGGCTTACCGGTGCCCCAGACGATGGTCTCCGAGTGGCGTTCGGCGATGGATGTCTCAAACTGGACGTTTTCGACATTGCCGCCGGTGGCGCGCTGCTGTTTGTCGTTCCACTCTAAGACAAGCCCGTCACCATAAGCGGACGGCTGGAAATCGTAGGCAGGGCGCCCGAGCACCAACGCTCCGTCACAGCCAACGAACGGATGCGCAGCAACCATTTTGCAGAGCCTAGAAATGACACCCCATACCTTTTCGCCGGGCTCTATTCGAGTCTTTCGCTGCGTCTCCTCGCCTGTGCCCCGGTAGTACGGCGACTTTTTGCCAAACGGCTTATACCTGGCCTTGCTGGTTTTGCCGGGTATCAGGTATCGCTCACGCTTAACCTTCCCGTCTTTGCCGATAACAGGGTTTCCGTTGTCATCTTTTTTGACCCGCAGTGCGGTCCTGCTTTTGGTCGAGTAGCTCGACTGCCCGCCCGCAGCAATGAACCTGCTTACGTCATTTGACGCCACCACCGACGTGATGTAATCAGGCTGCCAGGGGTCCGTTATCTTGTTGACAATCTGCAACAAGGACAGCTCGGCAATTGAATACCCCACTGACGGCGGCACCGCAGAATCCACCAGCAGCCCACCCACGCCGCGGCCGGAGACAGTTAGGTCTGTGGAGCTCTTGCTTGCTGCCTCAGAGCGCTCGTCGGTGATGGCCGTAGACTGCAGGGCGCCATGAGAAAACACCTTTGCCAGCTGCCCGCCGTGGGCCGTAAATGCGCGCTGGTTTGCAGTAGGGGCAATTGTGGCCGTGAAGGTGTCCGCTGCCTGCATAAGGTCGGAGATATAGGTGTAGGTGCTCCAGTGGGTCAGCCGGTTGGTTTTGCCCGTATCAAGGTCTACCAGCTGTATTTCAAACGGCGCCGTCATAGGATTGGAATAGACACGCTGACGCCCGGCAGGATTGCTGAGACGTCCACGATTTGTGGGTTTCTGTCAAGTATCAGCTGGATAGAATCGTCGTCATCGGCGCCGATGAATTCACGCGCCAGCTCGGCAATGGACACGCTGCCCCTTACCTGGAATTCCTCCCATACGTTGCCAAGCTGCCGCTCCATGGAGTTGACGCAATCACGCGCGGCGTCGATTGTCTCATAGACCAAATCCTGGACAGAGAAATCAGCCAACTCTGTGACCGTGTCCCATGCCGTGTCAACCGAGTCAACCAGCGCCTGGCCAGCCTGGGCGAATGCGGTAAATTCTGCCGCGATGTCCTCGAACGACGCGACCCCTTGCTGCGCGTCGTCGAGTGCACCGCTAAACGTGGAATAGCTCGAATTGATGTTGGTGATATTGTTTGTCAGGTCGTCGGTCAGTGGGAAATCACCGAGGCCGTCAAGGTCGTCGCCGAGATTGGCAAACGCAGCATCTGCATCTGCGGCGGCGCTGGACAGGGTAACCACGGCCGGAGCGAGCAATATGGACGGCTCGCCGTGCTCAATGACAGTGACGGTGATATCCACCATGTCGTCGGGCCCGGCCTCATAGGGCACGTCTTGCACGCGACCCTGGAACGTCCCGAAAAGTGGATGGGTGATATCTACTACCTTGGCGGCGTCTTTTACGGCAATCAACTTGAGAAAAACAGTCTCGTCGACAGTGGCCTTTAGTGTCTCGGTCCTGGCCGGCCTGCCGAGGTCAACAGTGACGGCCCCAGTAACACCGATTCCGCCGTGCTGCACAATGCTCCGGGGGGCGCCTGGCCCACTTGCGCTCGTGGCCCAAAACGTCACGCCTCCAATGTCGGCCTCGGCTGCCAGCTGTTCACGAATAGATGCCATTAGTATTCCACGTCGGGCCCGTATTCCCCGGCCACTCCATGAAGCCCGGCGCCAGAATGCAACCGTGCGGCCGGGGTTGACCCACTGGGGAGCAGCACGCGCGCATTGACGGTGATACCCTCGCCTTTGAGGAGTTTCACTAGCACGCGCTCCAGGGCGTTAATGGTGCCCTCTAGCTTGGCGAGCTGTGGACCGGCGGCGGCCTGAATCTGCTCTTCTGTGATCGGCGATTTGTCGCCCCTCATGGCCTTTGCCGAGCGAATGCCCTCAATGGTCTTTGCCCGAAGCCTGGCGGCCTGTGTGCCTAATGTGCCCTTGAGTGTTTTGATTCCGCCTACGCCGCGCTTTTTCAGCAGTCGCTCGGCGTCAAACCCTGTTCCGAGCTGGTCAGATACCAGACCGACGCCGCCAAGTGTTTTGTCAATGCTCCTTTGGAACTCAATCCCCCGTGAGGTGTTCGTGAGGAAATCGGACACCATGCCGGTGCCCATCTCCTTCTCAAGCAGAGAGCCTTTGCCGCGGCTCATTGCCGCACCGCTCGCCCGAGCAAACATGCGCGCAAATCCGCGCGGGTCTACGAGGTCGCCCTCGAACATACCAGCCTTGCCCTTGGCATTCTTCGTGCCGAGTAGGCTATTGCCAACCATGACCGCGCCACCGGCTGCCATCAGGGCAGGGTTGCCCGACATGAGCATCATGCTCGCGATCATGTTGGCGGTCTGTCCGTAAGCGCCGCCACCGGTGCCAAACATTCCGGCCGCGCCAGCTAGGCCCATGCCCATTCCGGCGCCTCGGCCGATGGTCCCGCGGTGGGTGGAGAGAAACTCAACGCCGCGGCCAGCAAATCTACCAGCTCGCCCGCGCAGTGTGCGCTCGCGGCGCAACATCTGAGCATCGGTCAGGCGATTGGTCCCGAAGCCCTCGGCCCTGGCTCCAAACGTCATAGGATAGGCCGAGAGAGCCGAACGCGCACCCGATGCACCGGCGGCACCCAGAGCCTGCGCAACGGCCTGTGACGCCGGAGCCAGCTGCCCTCCGGCCATTGCTATTCCGCCGGGGCCCATGACCTGCCCGGCGCTTGTCAGGATGCCGCCGCCGCCCCCCACTGGGGCCATGAGGTTCGAGAAAAACCGCGCGCCCTTGACCCCCAGCCAGAGGTTGAACAGGGTACGGCTATTCTCCAGCACGAACTTGAGCATCTTAACCAGGTCGGGGCCGAATTCCTTGAGGGTCTTCGACAGCGACTTAAACAGAGGCATTGCGAAATTTTTGAGCGTGTTGCCCAGCTGGTTGACCGCTTTGTCAAACTGGAATGCCGGCGACGCCCGGCGCTTGGCAGCGTCTGCGCTGATTTCGTCCCTTGCGCCAGCGGTAAACAGCTTTGCTGCGGCCGGGTCAAACGAGCCAGTGGCCACAGCGTCTCTGAGCTGAGCGGCAACCCGGACACCGCGTTCACCAAACAGGCTCAGGGTCTTGGCCTTCGGGTTCTTGGCGATGGCGAGCCCGATTTCCTCGAACACGGTAGGCAGGTCGCGCGCCTTGCCCTGTGCATCGAATACATCCACGCCCAGCTGTTTTTTAATTTGCTTGCGCTTGGTTTTCAGAGAAAAGAGGAACTTCTCCGTGGCGATGGCCGCCTGTGCCTCCTGGCCCACACCAAACCCGCGGCCGGCGAGCTGAAATAGCCCACCGATAGCACGCACGCCCTTGACGCCTTTTCCTTCTGCCCCGAATTCACCGCCGACTCCGGCCAGCTTGCCGAAGTTCTGGGCGACGTTGGCCATGGTAATGGAGCCAAGTTTTTCCTGGCTACGCAGGATGTTGAACGCAGCTCGCGCCTTGCTGGGCATGATGCCCATGTTCTTTGTGAGCTTGACGAATACCCCGGCGAGGTCGTTCATGTCCGCGCCGGTGGCAAGCGCAATTTCGCCCATGTCGGCCAGCGCTACGTGGGCGCCCTTGGCGTCGCCTGTTAGGGTCGTAACGACCTGGACAAACCCGAGCACCTCATTACGGGACTTGGCTGTGGCGTTCGAGACCTTGTTGATGGTCTCGCCCATGGCCGCCATTTGTCGCTGATTTAGGTTGCCGGTAATGCCTACATCCGTCAGGCCTGCGTTGTAGTCCCGCGCGTCCTTGATGAGCTGCTGGAACCCAAACGCACCAGCAAACCCCGCCGCCGTTCTGACCGCACCGCCGGCCCTGCCAAAGATGCCGGACTGCATAAACGACTGGCGCATGCGACGCATTCGCATCGCAACCCCACCCACCTGTCGCTCGAACGATCGCAGCTCCCCGGACGCGCGGCGCAGGTCCGCCTTCAGCCGGCGATTGTCGGCCGAAATAGTAATTGCTACTGTCTGCTTGGGCGGCACTAAAAGACCTGCCTCTTTGCCAGTATCTTGGCAATAGTGGCAAGCATTTCGAGGGTTGCCTTTGTCGCCTCAGCCATTACCTCAATGATGGCCTCAAGCCGTTCGTCCGTGCTCGACTTTGTAAGCAGGTCCAACTTCATTTCTTCGGCTTGCGCGTACGCCGCTTTTTTCCAGTGGAGATAGTAGAAGATTGCGCGGTCTGGTACATCTCGACTTGAGCAGCCAAAAATTGCACGCAGCGCAGGGCCGTCAGCGATCCGTACCGCGTCCAAAGCGAGACCAAATCCTCGTTTTTTTTTACGTCGTCGAGTAGCGCCTGGATCATCTCGTCAGTGGCGCCGTCAGGGTTGATGCCAGCTTCGTGCTCTTCGTATTTCTGTCCGAGGAACTCCTGGAGATTAGAGCCCATGTGGTAACGCATGGTCTCCAGGCTGACGGCTGGCCCATGCGTAACAGGGTCCGTTAGTGCGGCGTGAAGGATTCTCAGGTCCTGCTCTTCCATCTTCAGGACATCCAGATCGGCGGCGGCGTTGCGCCACTCATTGCCGCCGTGTTTCTCGCGTTCTACCCGGGCGTTTTCTACGTGCTGAATCGCCGCCATTTTGAGACGGTTCTTTGTATCATTCGGTATTTCCCTCAGCACAACATGCGTTGCCTGCCCTCCGAATTTCACCTCTATAGGGTCGCTCAGAATTGGTTCAAGAGACAGTAGCGCCTCAAGACAGGGAACCGGCTCCGGGGTGGACTTGTTGGTGGGCTCGTCAGACATGGCATCTCCTTTTGCTTTCGGCCTACGGGTTGTATTTGGACTTGAGGCAACCGATGGTCACCGCCCAGGTCGGCGAGTTGTTTTCATCCGTGGTGGACTCGCAAGACTGCACCACGCACAGAGAGAAGGTGCGGAACCACGAATCGGTGCGCTCGGTAAAAGTGAACTCGGCCTTACTGTCATTGAGTGCCATCCAGTCCACCTCAAGCCCGCTGTCCAAAAGCTGGACGTTGAACGTGATGGTGTAGTCCGGTTTCTGGCCGTGTTTCCATCCAATGGGCTGCCGGCTGGGGGTAATCGTGCGAATCGGAACCGACTCGCTCCCGCCTGCCTTGTTGATGGCCAGACCCTCCACGTTGTGAAGAATCTGCCCGTCCTTTTCGTACGTCGCGAATGCCGCGTTTCCCATATTTCACCTATACCGCCGAGTCGAGGCGCGTCATGATGTTGTGCAGCTGCGGAACGATATCCGTGGGGATGCTGATCTGTACCGTGGTACCGTCCAGCTCGATGACCACTGACGGCCAGTTGTCGTCGACGTTGGTCAAGTAGCCCTCGTCCTGCAACTCGTCGAACGTGGCCTTGATCATCGCCTTAATGGCGCTGGGTTGCGTGATGTGCTCGACAGGAGGCGGGTCCTCGTCGTCGCCTACGATGGACATACGCACCAGCAGTGCCAGCTTGGCCTTGACTGCCTCGCGTACGTAGTCCAGGGAGTCCATGATAGTGCCATCCACCACACCGAAAGAGGTGCGGCACATGACGTTTCTGACCATGGCCATTTCGGCGTTGGCGGTGGGCTGGTGAATCGGCGAGCACCCCGCTTCGAGGAGTGCCTTCAGCTCAACCGACGTCCAGTTGTCCGTGGACAGCGGGGGTTGCAGATTGCGAAACGGTAGCCCGTCGAAGCTGCGCGCGTAATGCGTCTCAGACGCCCTCATTGCCGCAAACTGGGCCGCCAGCTCGCCGTCCCATGCTCCGCCCCCAGATACCGCACTGTACGGGTGAGCGGCCAATGAGACGCGCTGGTCGTCGTTGGCATTGAACGGGGCAGCAGCCATGATACTAGCGAAGCTCGCCGCCGTGGTCTTGTAGCCCATGACCAGTGAGGTGGGCTCCATGTTCGTAGCATCCGCTCGGTCGTTGATGTGATCGATCAGGGCCTCGACCGCCACAACCTCAAACGACTGCGCTGCAGCGTTGCCGTCTTCCGTCCACGGGATGACAATCTGGCCGGCTCCGGAGAAGCTGGCGAGGTTGGCAATGATGGTCGTGAGGGTAGGTGCAACACCTGCGCCAGGAGTACCACCTGCACCGCCCATGGTCGTGCTCTGCCATGTGGCCGTGGTGGTGATGCCTGGGTCCGTGATGGTTTGTAACCCGATGTTATTGTAGTGGGCGCCCTTGGTGTTCGCGGTCCAAGTGATAGTGCCCGCAACGTTGACCGGGGTGATTGGAACGGAGTCCTTTTCAGCGAGCGCGGTCCACGCCGCAACCACGGCGTCGCCCTGCTCGGTGGGAGTGTCGCCGCTTGAGACGGTAACGGAAAACTGGAACCCGCCGACCGAGAAAACCCAGACGCCGGCAGCGCTCGCGTTGGTTGCCAGAACCAATGTCTGGGCGCCAGCAGTACCACCCGGCAGCTCCGCTACCGCGGCGCCATAAACAGCGCACTTCGGTTTGCCGCTGTCGCTATTGCGGTAGTCGAAAATATACGCGCACTGGTGGGCGCCGGGGGAGCCGGCACCAAACCATGCGCTGGCCGCGTCTGCATCGGCAAAGGGGGTCGTGGTGACGTCACCGGCACTCGCGGTGCCAGCTGCGACAATCTCGCTCAACACGAGGATGTTGCGAATCTGGTCACCGCTTGGCAGCCCCCCAAGACCCTGGAGATTGATTTCAATCTCGGTGCCAGGTACGGGCCCGCCGACAGCTTCGGAAAAGGAAATAGTCATTACTGCTTGCCTCCCGCCTTGGCTTTCGGCTTAGGCGTCGGCGACGCCTCCATGATCCAGTCGTTCTTGGCGACCATGCGATTGTGGTACTGGTCTCGCGGTACCTCGCGAACGAAGTCTTTGCCGTACGGCTCGCCGTTGTCGTCCATGGCATAGTTGTAATAGCGCTGCTCCACGGGTCGCCAGGCGCCAATTGGCGGCTTTTGCACGAACTTGCGGCAGCCCGGAGTCATTGTGATCATCATGGTTCCGCGGTCACGGACCCTGTGCATTGATTTACGTTTGGTCAATGTCGCCCTCGACTTGTAGCTCAGCAACCAGTGGGGTTCCGGCGCTGAATGTGTGAGCCTCGAAATCCAGCAGATCAAAGGTCGCTGGATCCATTTCTTCGTATGGTGCCCAAAGGTGGTCAACCTCAAGGGTCATTTTCAGACCCTCAATCTCACCCTCGTTGAAATATTCGGTATCGCCTACATCCATGGTGCGAATCTTGGCGGCGGTTTGGAGGTTGAACACCTCCTCGTCCTCGGCTGCTGTGGCAGGTAGTTTTTGCTCATAGAGCCAGTAGCCCAGGCGCCAGTCAATTAGGCTTTTCCAGCGCTCGACTTTCGTAAGGCCGTGAATGCTCGGCTCGTCGCTTTGAAATGGGAGGAATAGGTACCACAGCCAAAGGGTCAAATCTCGCCCCCATCGGCCACCGCGACGATGGCGCTTGGACTTCACAACATGAAGCGCAAGAGTCGGCATTTTGTTTGCAAACAGGTACACCTCGCCGCCGTTGCGCTGGATAGGCTGAAACTCCAGGGTCTCTGCCACTATTTCATCGGGGCGCGCGCTGGTCCATTTCTGTATATCCTTGTCCTGGCGCAGGGCCAGATTGAGGAAATGCAGAATGCTCGCTACCTGAATGTCTGGCGGGGTGCGCATTACAGCCCCACCGCGATCCAGGCGTTTGACGCCGCATCATTAAGCACGCGCCGATTGAACGGCACAAGCCTATCTGACGCTGGGCCAAAGTGAGGCCGAAGTGACTTGGTAGACCAGTGGCGGACTACGCGTTTTGCATAGTGCACCTGGCCATTCGAGAACCATCGCAGGGCCTTGACGGGCTGACCCCCCGCCTTGATGCCAACTGGCTCAATTACCCATGACCGTTTCTCGGGTCCGGTTTCCAGCACGGGGCCATAGACCGCAGCAGGTCCGCCCCAGCCGGCGTCAATACTGGAGCCGCTTTTACGTACCTTCGGGCGGGTTCTGTAAAGACCGCCCTTGAGCACGCCGCCGTCACGCGTGAACCATGGGCCCTTGCGGATGTCTGCAATGAGGCGATCGGCGATAAGCTCCAGCGCGCGGGATTGATTGCGCACAATGGCCGCTTGTAGGCGGGTGTCCATTGTCCTTATGACAGCGGTGGGGTTTGCCTTCATCTGGATTGCAGGCATTTATGCCCTCGCCCCCCTGCGGAACTGGTAGGACCGCCGCGGCAGCTCCACTCCGCCAGATGTGAGCCTGACCTCAGCCATGGTCTTGATGGCCTTCCTGTAGTACAAGCCGCTCTGCTCTCTCATGCCCCCGCCCACCGGCGCGGCCTGCTCGTAAGCCAGATACAGAACCATGTAAACCGTCGCCACGGTCAGCTCGGTGGTATCGTCTAGGTCAGCCTCCTCGATTGTCGGCGGGAGCTTGAGGTGCGCCTTGACCTTGCTCCATGCGCGTTGATGGAGGGTTAGCCAGTTGTTTTTGCGCATGCGGTCCGTGGTCAGGCGCTCGATTGTGTTGTCGTCAATCAACCCGTAGGTAACCACATCCGCCTGGGTGGTAATGCTAGTCGCCACGGTATTTGCGCTTAACCCTGCCCTGTGGCGTGTACCGGTCGAAAAGCCCTAGATACGATTCAGGGAGCTTGTCCGGCCAGTCCTCGGGGGGCGGCAGCGTTGGGAGGAGATGGCCCGTACTGCCGCCCCCGTTGGAGCCAGGGGAGGAAAACTGCGGAGTCCAGTAACGCCCGTCGTCCCGAGACCACTCACGGAATACCTCGTTGCCCTCATGCTCGACGAGCAGGTATCCATTCAACTGTGCCTTCTCGGCAATGGGTCCAGCCACTGGGTGGGGGTGTAGTCCATCCACAAAACAGAGCCCATGCTCTACCTCGTTGTAGCTGGGGCCGAATGACGAATAGACCCAGTAGAAGGTCCGCGGACTGGCGTCGAAAAGCATGTATCTCCTTACTGGTTGTAAACGTGTGTGATGGCGGCCACGTCCGACAGGTTTTTCGCCACGCCCTCCAAGAACATGAACCCGCGCATGTTGGTGTTGAGATTGTCGCCAGCGCTCTTCTCGTAGTACTGCACCGGGATACTGGTTCCGGTAGAGGTGCCGTCGCCCTCGGCGATTGCACCGGACACACGATTCGAGGTCTGGTCCATGATGGTTGAGTTACCCATCACGCTGGTGGTCTTGATGTGGTAGTTGTCCACCCCGAGCACCACGCCGATGATCGAGGTCAGGTCGTCCCTGCTGGCGTCGGCGCTGGCCAGGTTGGTGGGAATGAACCGGTTCTTGAATACGGGCATGTCACCGTAGCTGAAGCCCTGGTTGAGCGCGCTGCCCATGAACATGACCGGATCGACACCGTGGCCGAGGTGCGTGACCAGGCCTTCGAGAGTGCCGAGGATGAGGTTCGGGGGCGCAAGGATTGCGCACCGCGACGGGTCATCGTTGGACATGTCCAACAGCTCGTCACGGAGCCAGGACAGGTTTTTGCGATTGGCAGGTCCGCCAGCCGCTGGACCGTTCGTAACACTGCCCGTACCGGCAGCGGTGGCGGCGCCCGACAGGTCGGAATACACGGACAGTCGAGGGTGCAGATTCTGGATCATGCCAGTTGGCTGGACGGCCGGCGTGAACGTCACACACTCCGCAGCGACAGCCGTGTCGCCGGTGAAGTTTCCGGTGGCGGCCAGGGTTGCGTAGGTCCAGGTGCTGCGAATCCACTTGGACGGGTTCGGCGTGTTGCTCGAATCCAGACCGGAGTACAGCGGTATCCGGAAGCGGCTCGAGGCGCTCATGGTCTGCGCGGGGCCAAAGTAGTCATCCCCGGGAGCCTTGTACGAAAGAGCCAGGGTTCCTTGCACCCACTTGAACGTGCCGACCGTGGTGCCGAGCGTAACGCCGTCCTGCGGGTGGACATCGGCGAAATCGAACAGACGCGGGCTCGCCTCGATGGCAGTGAGGCCCATACCAGTGAGAGTGGCGCCGATTGCCGAGGTGTACGTGGTGCCGGTCACCAGGTACTCACGGTACAACTTGGCGATGGCGTCAATGATGGCCTTCCGCTTTTGGACCACCGAGTTGAATCCCACATCGCCAACGCCGAGCGCCACATCCACGACCTCATTGAGAGTGTCACCGCGCTTGATGGCAGTGAGAAACCCGTTGTACTTGTCCCAGGTCGCCGCGCTGGACGCGAAGTCAGCGTAGAAACTGTGGGTGCTGGCCGATGCATTGCTTGCGCGGTACCACTGGACCCACTGGGAGCCCTTGACGCCTTCGCTGGAAAACGGCATTCGCGCGCCGAGCGGGTCTCCGTGCACGAACGACTCGTAAACCATCTGGCGGAAGGTGTTCGTCCCGACGAGGTCGAGGACTTCGGCTAATAGGGTAGCTGCCACTGTTTTGCTCCGTTGCTATTTTCGCTCGGCCGCATCTGCAGCGGCTGCGATGGCCTGGCGCTCTTCATAGCTGCCAACGGCCGGCGAAATTGGTTGAAACCTGTCGTTTGCTTTGGGCGCCGGAGCTGGACTGCCAGCTGTACCGGGTCCGGGTTGCTGTGGCGCGTGGAAATGACCCTGAGTGCTCCACCAGGTGCCGAAGTGAGATTTTGCATCATCGCCCACCAGGTCAGAGCCGTCGTCGCCCTGGACGGTCAGCTCGCCCTCGTCGGTGATGCCGAGACCCTTGAGGTTCGCTTGTGCAACCAGGCGCGCTGCTTCGGCCAGCTCGGGCCGCACGTTGGCCAGCAGGTTGGGCATCTCCGCCGCGAGGGCTTTTGCCTTCATGGCCGTGATGGCCTTGGCTGCCTGCTTTTCAGACGCGGCGGCTTTCGCCTGCGCCTCCGCCAACGCTGCCTCGCGGTCCTTGGCTTCGGCTGCTACGCGCTCGGCCTCGGACATCGCAGCACGCTCCAGCTCTCTGAGCTTCTCGGCGGCTTCGGTGTGCGTGGTCTTGAGTGCGTCGTGTTCGGCCTGCAGTGCAGCAAGTGCGTCAGCGGGCTCCCTGGCGCCCTGTTTCTTTAGGCCCAGGAACGCCCTCTCGTCGAGCACGTGATGATTTACCGCCTCAAGCAATGGGCGCAATGCCTCAATGGTCTCGGTGGTAAGCTCGGCCTCGGTGTCAATTTCCAATTTTGCCATTTTTGCTCCATCTCCTTCCGGTTAAAGCCCGTCGGCTACCCTAGCTTTGACCGCGCTAGTTACGTAGGTATATCCTAGACCGTTGACATGGTTTATGCTGTCACGTTTTTGTTGACAGTGTGTAACGGGTGTGCTAATGGTTTGGCATGGGTACTGCCGAACAAATCAGAGCAAAATCAGCCACGGTCAACAACCTAAAACAGCAGGCGATAGACGATGATTGTACGGTGCCGGAATTACTAGGACGGGTTGAACGCGGAGACATAGAAGCCATATTCGCATGGATACGCAGGGCCGCAAGGGCGCGAGGACAGAGCCCGGACAAGGTTTTTCACCGCGTCAAGGCAGGCATGGAGATAGAACTGGGCTGGGACGATGAAGCTGAAGACGACACGGGATGAGCTGTTGAAACTAAACCTGGGCGCCGAGCACCTGGTGAGCCGGCTAGCACACGATGCGGCGACGGCCCACGTGCTCGCGCGCAAGCTGGTAGAGCTGCGTGCACAGGTTGCCGAGCTTGTGGCCGATACACGGCCGGAGGAGATCAATGCCAACGGCTGAATTTTTATTGCAGTGCAAGAGGTGGCGGGACCAATGGGACGCCGATGTTGATGCGTTGTATAGGTATGGACTGACAGCGGACCAGGCCGCAAAAATGCCCACCGCGGTGCTAATGGGCATGGACGCCAAGCGCATCAACAAAGAGGCCCTGGCTGTACAAAGGGCCATGCCGCCCAGCTCTAGAATAAGACTGCGGCACAGCAGGAGGAGATGACCGAATGAAGACCAACGCGCCGGGTACACCAGCCGAGCACGAAATAGCCGATCTTGAAGCCGAGAACGCCGAGCTGCGCCGCCAGCTCAAGCACTACCGCTCAACCATCGCCGGCACCGCCCTGGACTGGATGGGGAAGTTTGCCAGGGCGCCGCTTTGGGCGCGCGTGTGGATGGCGGTTTGGGTGGGCCAACGATGAAGCTCCAATATCGCGACAGGTGGCCAAGCCACATCGAAGCAGATGCCCATCAAAAGACATATGGCGGACCACACAAAAACAACTACCGCAACCTATGGATGGTCCGCATCGTGTGGCCCGATGGCGGGGTGAGCCCACCCACTGTTAACGAGCTACTGCCTGACGAAAAAGCCGGCCCATGGGTTCAGGCCGAAGATGGTATTGAGCCCGTCAGCAAGTATCCCAGTGTCCAGTGCGCGCCAATTGACGCGGACGGCAACGCGGCGGAGTGGCCCACATGATAATTTGTCCATGTCCGGTTTGCGGCAAGCAAGCAGAAGCCAGAAGCGACTACAGCGACCTCGCCAAGCACTGGGTAGAGTGCGTCGGGTGTGCGCACTCAATCGGCTGGTCCGGGTCACAAAGATCGGCCTCTGATGAGTGGAACAAATACGCCTCGCTGCCGGCTCTGATGCGACGGCTTGCGCGTGCAATGGAAAAATTGATGGAGTGGCCGGAAGAATCTAATCCGGCAACCCCTCATACCACTCCACGTCCGCCTGAGTAAGCGGCTCGCTCAGCATCCTGTCACGGTCGTAGACCAGCTCCCAGAAGCAATTACAGTACGGATGCCCCATCCTGGGGTAGTCCTTCATAATCGCCTTGGGGTACAGCTCATCCGCCAGGCCTTCGCATACGCACCGCATTCCCTTCATGCCCTTTTTGCTTTTCTTGCGAGGCTTGACCTTGCGAACGTACTTACGCCGGGCACCACGATTCAATCGCCAGTAAGCCCCGGTCACATAGTCCTTGTCCTTGACCTGGTTGTACTCGCGGGCGCGATAGGCGGCGCTTGACTCGGTGGAGATAATGCGGTCCGCGTTGTAGCGCTGCTTCTCGTCTGTCCAGCGCTGCAGGGCTTTGTCTGTACCCTTGGCACCTTGCTTTTTGACAATCTGCAGCAGTTCGGCGGTACCCCCTCGCTTGTCTACCTGTCGCAGGGCGCGCTTTTCGATGGCCTTGATAGCTGCATCCCACTCGCGCTTAGCCTTGGCGTACTGCTCTTGATTGTATGCGCTCTTGGGGCCTGTCTCCATGATTCGCAGTTGGCGCCCTGCCTTCTCAAGTCGCTTGATGTGCTTCGGGATGCGCTGCTGGGCGCCTAGTACGTCCTGGCCGCTCTTGGCGACCTCTCGTATCAGGTCCCGCTGGGCCTTGTCGTAGTTCGTGCCGGCCCTGATGATGTTGTTGACGGCCTTCTCGGTGCTGGCCACGTTGTGCGCTGCAGACCCATGGAGCCTAGCGGACAGGCCTATCTCCGAGGCGTCCTTGATGGCGCCCACCTTGCGAAACGTCTTGAGCTGGGTAATGCCGGGCCCGCTACCACGAATCGGAACCTTGCCTGCGTTACCCCCGTATTTGCGTATAGCCTCTGAGACCTCCTGGGGTGTGCGTAGGCGCGCAAGCTCGACGCGGGCTAATGCCGCCTCGCTACCAGCGCTACCAAGCTCCTTGGCACGATTCACGGCGCTTGGGGGTACAAAGGTGGGCAGGTCGTCGCCCTTGAGCCGCCCGGCGATGGAAAACGCCTCCACAACCTGCCCCACGCGCTCCCCAAGAGACGCTGCGTGCTGGACCTGTTGTGCTACGGCCTGGCGCACCCGGTCGTTGTTTCTCAGGGCGAGCTTGCGTGTCTCGCG
>Ga0224513_10000179_pt1 | contig 22510 bp, 27 predicted proteins | sample SF_May12_sed_USG_5_FD_169109 | JGI IMG/M metagenome (GOLD analysis project Ga0224513, IMG submission 169109) | Sediment microbial communities from San Francisco Bay, California, United States - SF_May12_sed_USGS_21 | ecosystem: Environmental > Aquatic > Marine > Sediment | place: USA... | reverse complement strand
CAGATGATGATGTCATTGCAGATGATGATGTCATTGCAGATGATGATGTCATTGCAGATGATGATGTCATTGCAGATGATGATGTCATTGCAGATGATGATGTCATTGCAGATGATGATGTCATTGCAGATGATGATGTCATTGCAAACAACTCTCAATCAACACAAAGTGACTCTGTATTACCAATGATAGTAATCCTGGCGATAGTCCTTGGTGTCGCAGGAATAATTATTTGGAAAAAGCCTTCGTTCCAGTGGAAGAAGAAGAAAAATCAAAACATCACAAGAAAAAAGATAATATTTACAGACAAGATCAAACTGGAGATTGACACTGAACCAAAACCACCTGCTTTTAAGCAAAACTAGATGATGATGTAATGGAGCAAAATGAGCTAGTAGTCTTTGAGAACTTTTCGATACTGAACCAAAAGGCCATGGCATTACCAATCGGCAAGGTCTCAATCAGGCAGGTTTCACTCATAACCATGGGCTTTTTTATTGCTACCATCGTATACCTGGCAACGACTGACCTGATGTTCGCAGGCGTGTCATTTGCGCCATTTGTGGTGATGGCCATGATCAACACAAAAATCGTGTCATTGGACCAGATCATCAGAAACAACATCTCATTTCTGATCAGGGGGACATCACTCTCAAAAAGATACCTGAACCATGCAAAGCCAAAGGGTGATGACTCTGCCAAAAAGACAGAATCCAAAATTACTCTGATAGATGAAAAGAAAAAAAAGAAGATGAGTATGTTCTCTCTGGATGCAATGATAAAGTCAATAGAGTCACTCATCCTAAAAAAGCCAAAAGACTCCGGAGAAAATAAATCAAGCAAGCAAAAAGACATCAAGACAGGAAATCGTTCAGTCGTATTGAGTATCAATCATGACGAGAACTTGCTGGTTCTATCAGACCTGAAAAGTAAAAACAAAAAACAATTCTCAAAGAAAGAAAAGATATTGAACTGTCTTGAATCGACACTGGACGGCATTAGACTTGAAGAGTCTGATTACACAATCAAAAAAGAAACAGTTGCAATTCCGTTGCACAAGTCAAAGAAATATTCTGTAACGGTTAATGACGAGAAAATAATTAATCATTCCACATGAGGGCTAACCGCATCATTTTTCCCCTTTTATGCAATTCAGAATTACCATTCAATGATAAAGTCTAGAAGCCAAGACAGCAAGGGTGACGAGGGAGGAGTAGGCAAGTTCATCGCTTTACTCATCGCGGGAATTTTTGCACTGATACTCATTACGATTATCGTGCCAAACGTCCTTGGGGTAAGCGTGAATTACTTTTGCATCGGCCCAGAGTCTGTACTTAACGGAATGACTACGAATTACTGTGAAGTAGACGGTGCCGGTTTGATTACGGGTCCTGCAGCAGACAATGTGTTTTTGCCTGAAGAGGTAAGGGCGACTGCTGGTGACCTTGTCAGTACCGCATTCATTGCAGTATCAATTGGTATCATACTGATTGGTGCAGTAAAGATTCTACAATACAGAATTGTAGCTCAACTTCCAAAATCTGAAAAATCAGTAATAGCAGCAGCAGCATAGAGAAAGCCACACAAAAAACATGATGATGACACCAATGCATGAGATTTGGACAACCCTAATGGAGAAAACGAGGAAAATTCATGCAGGTGTCAAGTTGGCTCTGCTGTTCTCCCCCCTATTTTTTTATCTTTATCTGGAAAAGCCCGAACTGCCAACATTCACGCTTGGACTGTTCCTTTTCTGGGGAATTTCGCTATATTTGGACATGAATATCACAATGTCCCTCAAGGATCTGGTAAGAAGACACGAGTCAAATGACATGTTTCGAAACCTGTACAGGAAATACGGCAAAAGGGCAGTCTCATTGCAGCTTGGAATCGAATCCGCCTTTGTCGTATTATTCCCAAGTCTGGCGACATTGAGGCAGCCCGGAGAGTCATTTGAGGTTGATGTCATGGGTGCCGCAATCCTTGCGGGGATCATCGGGATACTGCATGTCTTTGCATGGAGGAATAATAAAAAAGAAATTCAGAAGATAAGATAAGAAAACACTAGAATCTAATAAAAAAACTAATAAATTAATTGGTAGATATAAAATTAATTCATGAAGCATAAATGCCCTCATTGCAAAATCATCTTTGAGTGTCCGCTGGATGACTGCGAAGGAAAACGATATCACTACTGTTCCAGAATATGCAAAGAGGTGTCAGAAATGAAGAAAAAAATTCAGACAGAAATTACAGATAAGATCTTCCCGGATCAGCGATGGCTATGATCAAAAAATATTCTAACATAGTACAAATAAATCTAAAATATTTTAAAATAAACTTTGATTAGAGTTTATTTTTTGAGTTTTTTTTGAAATCTCTTTGAGTGATAAATGCTCCTGTAATGAGTCCAGAAATAAACAGTAATCCCCAAAATATAGGTTCAAAAGAAAATTGGAATTCCATGCATGGTCATAATCAGTTTGAATAAAAATAAAAAATATCCTATTTTTTCTCATTCTTTTTTTTCATTGTATAAAACGTGATTAGCATACCAATTCCAAACCCAAAGAAGCCTGCCACGATGTGCTTATTGATATCAGTACCATACAATACCATTTGCCTTTTGCTTTTAAGCAAAACACAATACCATTTCATGAACATAATGGGAGCAGGAAAGTCATCTGCAAAACTTACTCCCCACTTTGAATACGGCTACATCATCACACCAGGTAATTTTCTTAATTTATCAGAAGAAAACAAGCAGAAAAAGCTTGGACAGTTCTTTGACGTGCTACGAGTAATCGAAAAGCCGGTCCGAATCACAATGTCAAAAAAGATAATGCTCATCACCATAGAGGGAAAAGAGCAGCCGATGCCGGTAATGCAGGTGCACATCGAGTCAAACGAGCCATTATCAGACATTCTAAACCAGATAAAATTTGACTTTGTTGCTGAACAGAGGCCTCCAAACTTGATCATAAAAAAGGAATATCTAAAGTCAATGATGTTATCTGAAATCATTGATGATGACAACATCGAGTCAGACCCAATCTATTCTGCCACATACTGCCTGGAATCACTTCCTGCCAGGCTGTCATATGCGTGGATCACATCCATATTCACTGCATGCTCGCACATTCAGATGTGGTTTGTGCCAATTCGGGACAATGAGGCAGAAATCAGACTAAACCGTTTTATCAATTTTGTAGAGGAAGATGCAAAGACAAGCTCACAGTCAAAGGAGCTGTTTGTAAAAGCGACAAACACAAGAAACCTCCTCAACAGAGGCGAAACCAAGCTCTTTGAAATCATCGTAAACTGCACAGTCATGACGCCAGACAAAAAGCATCTAAAGGCAGAGGAGAAAAAGTTCATCGAAAAGGCAAGGCAGCAAAAAGGTACATTCCATCTGATACCATCACTGCAGGCCCGAGTGTTCTTTGAAGGGTTTGGACAAAAGATGACCTTTGATCTGGGGTCCTGCAGTATCCTATACGCGTTTGCATCAGCTGACATGCTTGAATTACCAAACGGCATACCAGTAGGACGAAACATCATAACAAAGGGTCCGGTAATCTTTGACATATTAAAGAGGACAAACCTCAACGTTGGAATCATCGGTACATCCGGCAGTGGAAAATCATTTACCACAAAATTATTAATTTACAGATTATCACAAAAATATCCCGACTCTCACATCTACATAATCGACCCGACAAACGAGTACGGATCCATTGCAAAATTTCTTGGAATGAAAAAGATTGACATCACCGGTGCAGAGGAACTGGGCCTTGATCCGTTTCAGATTTTAAAGCCATCTGATGCGGCAGACATACTTGGTGAGATTACACATGCACCTGACACTACAAGAATACAATTCCAAAAGTATTCAGACAAGGTAAGTAGTCTTGCAGAGTTTCATAAATCATTAAATAAAAAAGACAGGGCGTTTCTGGAGCATCTGATAGATGGCCCGCTATCGAAGATAATGTATGGTACCCCAAAGATCACCACACAGAAAAAAATAATCATGTCGATGGGAACCGGCAGCACGGCCTCCGAATCCGAGGCAATGATACTGGTGTTATTGCTAAACAAGATCTACAAGATTTGCAATGAATTACCGGTAAGGACAAGAAAGATAATAGTAATTGATGAGGCATGGAGAATGTTCAAGATGCCGCGAACCGCAAAATACGTCGACATGATAGTGCGTATGGGAAGAAAGGTAAACATCATGTTTGTCTTTGTGTCACAAAGGGTAGATGATGTCGCATCAGACTCTGGCGGGATAGGAAAAATCATCGACAACATGGCAACAAAGATTATGCTTGGACTAAATGAGCAGGCAGCTGATGACGCTCGAGAAGTACTAAAGCTGTCTGAAACCGAAAGGGACTATCTCACAAAGTTTTCTGCAGGTCAGGCCCTGTTTCTGGCAGATGACTACAAGGTAGTCACAAAGTTTGAGCCGACTGAGGAGGAACGAGAGATGTTTGATACGACACCGACTGAATAAAATAAAAAATGACATATGATCAAACATGTTTTTATTTCAGGATGTTCAAACGGAATTATGGAAAGAACAATTACACATCACAATACTTCTGCAAATGATGATTTATCTCCAGAGGAGATTGCAGATATTAAAGAATATTACTCTAATAATGAAAAACGAAAAAAATTTTCCACCATTGAAGAACTACTTTTGGATCTAAAAAATTAATTAAATGAGTTGGACAATATTTAGAAAAAATTCATTTAAAAAACAATACAAGAAAATTGGTGCAGAACGGCAGAAACATGTCAACACTGCATTAATTGAACTGGCAAATTCTCAAGATCCAACAAAACTAGGAGTCTACAAAAAATCTATGCAAGTTTATTCGTATGAATTGGGAAACCATGATAGAATAATTTACAGTTTTGATCCTAAAGAAGGAATAGAGTTGATCAGAGTCTGTGATCATAAAAGTGCATACATGAAAGATTAATTCAAAAATATTGCCAATAATAAATTCGCATTATTTGACTAATTATTCTCCTTTTAAGCAAATAATTCATCATTTTCTGTGAATCTAAATCCAAAGTCAAGCCATGAAGGATTCGTATTCACTATACCGCTAATGCTGGCAATCGGATTGATTATTTTCACGGCAGTGATAGTGTTAACCCAAGCAGTAGTAGCAATCGGCGGTCCGCTGATTCCACAGCTGGTAACTGAGATGCCGCGATTCTTTGACTATGATGGAATAACTGGAGACATAATACTTGATGTTAATGGCAACCCTGCTGCAAATGAGAGAACTGAGTTATACTTTGGCCTGTTTATCTTTTCATTTATCATTCTGGTAATAATTGGTATACTGTCCATTCTCGTATTATTATTAGAGTCAATAAAGTGGGTCAATCCGGGAACCGCTTGGAAATTATTGCGTAAGGTAATTTTACTAATTCCGTTCTTTGCAATCTTTCCATTTCTCTGGGACCTGTGGGCCATAACAATTGAGAGTACATCGATGGCACTGCTGGAGTTTAACAGCGGTGGCATTGATGCTGCAACCAGGACTGCAACACTATGGCAGTCAATGGGAGGAATAATTCCTGCAGGTGCATTTGATCCTTTGGAATGGAGCAACGCCTTTGTTGATCCTGGTGCATTTGCTCAAGGGATAATGAAGGACATCTTTTTGGCATTGTTCAAGGGATTTGCGGTAATGTTCATGACTGCAATGGCATTTATCATTAGTACGATTCGCATAATGCTGACGATGGTCTTTGCCATGTCAATCCCATTGATACTGGTGCTAGGGTTGATTCCATTGTTTAGGAAACTCAAAGACTTGGTTGTAAACAATCTGGTCGGGTTATCACTGGCACCGATATTTTCCGCATTGATTCTTACAACCGGTATGGCTTACTTGGATTCAACTGACTTACCCGGAATGCAGGACTGGTTTGCAAGTCTGGCAGTCGGGTTCCTGACGGTGTTTGCACCGGTGATACTGGCACCAATCCTTGGAACCCTCACAACACAGGTCGGACAAATGATGAGTATCGCAATAATGGGTGCCGCAATAATTGGCGGCAGTGCAGGACAGGGTGCATTAAGTGGAATTACTAATGCCTCAAACCAAATGGGCGGAGCTGCAGGACAAATGGCAATGATGGGTGGAGCAGCAGCCGGTGGCGCAAGTGCAATTGCAGGAAGAGGAATGTCATCAGGACAGATTGGCACTTTCACAAGCGGTGCGGCTCATACAATGGGTGGCAATGGCGGAGTAGGTGTTGGAGGAGGACCGATGGCATTTGGTGGTGGTGGTGGTGGTGGAGCACCACAACAAGCAGGAATGGGTGGAATGCCTGGAGTAGGAGGAGCAAACAATCCAATCCATCAGACACCAATGTCATTTGGCGAAAAGTTCAAAGCTTACACAAAGGCAGGAATTTTTGGTGGTGTTTCTGGAGCCACAGCAGGTGCAGTGCAGTCCAGCGCTAATGCGATGCATATGCCAAGGATGGCAAATCCAATCGTTCAGAACTTGCAAGGTGGAGGTGCCGCAAAAGGAATTCAGATTGGGCAGCAATCATCTGCCAATCACTCTCTAAATGACATTGGAAATTCCATGACAGCAATGGAACCCAACATCAACATTCAGACTTCGCAAGCCGTTATGCCTGGAAGTATTCCAAATGCCACACAAGTGACAAACTTTGACGGTTCCCTGGATAACATGGGTGATGTCAGCCGCGGTCATCAGATATTAGACTCTACTGAGAATCAAAATGAATATCTGAACATTCAAAGGAATAATGTCAGAAACTTTGAGAATATGCAGCCAGAGATTCAAAACCAGGTTGATCAAAGAATATTGGAACAGTTAAGGGAACATCCAGCTAGTGCGGGCAAAGTAGTAGATGCATCTAGGGGTGAAGACTTTAAAAATCAATATTCCATTTAAATGAATAAACTTGAATATTTGAAAACTTGTAATTCAAAACCTTTTTGTATTTTAGAATCATATCCATAACATCCGGTGCGGACGGAACTTGAACCCGCGGACCCAAGGATGAGAATGGATTTTTCAGATCCACGCACTGACCAAACTGTGCGACCGCGCCAGATATTTTATTACAATTGAATTATTTAAGAATGCTCCAAAAAAATTATTGATTTTTCTTTTGTTGTTTTTCCCATTCTTTGTTTTCTTTTTGCATTTGTTTCAATTGTTTCTTGTATAATTTTTCATCGTATGGTCTACCTGATGTAGCTCTTACAACTTCTAGTGGCTCTTTTGCCATGAAAGGATGAAATTGTTTTGCGAATTCATATTCTTGTTCAGTTAGATATCTTCCAAGAATTGAAATGTATGTATCAGAACCAGTGGTGTAAAGATATGCTTCTTTTCGAGTTTCAGAGTAAATTTTACCTTTAACAATTTCTTTCGTCAACATGACATCAAATAAAATTGGTAGAGACATCCAGACATCTTCATCTTTAGAGTTTTTTTGTAAAATAGATGGAAGTCCATGACTGAATTGAATTTTTTCTTCTTCTAAAATAATTCCAGGGTTTGAAATGTTTTCAGTTTGATATTTTATTTGAATACCTCTTGTTTTTGCATTTGTTGCACCATAAAAATAATCATTTAGTGTAACCCAACCGTTCCTTTTCTCATCATACCAAGCGTCATTCCAGACATGTTCATCAGGAATTGATTGTGGAATGTTTGGATGTCTGAAATATTCTGTGTTCTTTGAATACTCTATACCCTTTGTTAATTCTGAAATGTTTGATTTTGCCTTGTTGATTTTCTCCAAAACTTGTAGTCTTTCTTGTTGCTTGCCTTCAGTACTGTCAAAAATGCTTTCTTGTTCTTCTAATGTGTTTTGATTTTCCTCTAACAAATTTTCCAAGAATGGTACCTGAACTCCTTGTCTGAATTTCTGGTTTTTCTGTGATAGCATTGTACTCAATATAATAAACCCCCATTTCTATAAAAGCACTTTTGAGTCATGTACAAACATTTCTCCTTTCATTACTAATTTCATACAATTCTCACATTACAGATGCATAATTTCCAAATTCTTTTTTGACTTTCACACATTATAGTAGGCAACCTAACTATATTAATATTAGGCAGCCTATTTATTAACAAGATGGGAAAATGATGCAATGAGAATAAACAAGAGAATTAATCGATCAGTTGGCAAAACCACATATTACAAGTATGGAATTACAATACCTAATTCAATTATGGAAGAATTGGACTGGGACGAAACAATTCAAGTAAAGATTGAGACAAAAAACAACAAGATACTGATTTCAAGAGTTTAGAAAAGAGATTGTCAAACCATTGGATTCTCAAAAGAGCAGGTCTAGAAACATAATGATCATGTGCCAAGTTAGATGGTCTGTCTATCTGGCAAGAAAGTGCACGCTTGTTTGGCAATGGGTGGGCTTTTCTTCTAAATGTCAAAAATCGATTCGAACTGAATCAAATAATAATTCAAATTTCTATTAATAAAATTAAATTCTTGTTATTATTGGATTCTTTTTTATAGTATATTATACTATACTAAGGTATACCATGGAACAAAGTACAATCAAACTATCAAAAAAACTAAAGGCGGATCTTACAAAACAAAAAAACTATCCAAGTGAGACTTATGAGACAGTAATTTCTAGACTATTACAGTCCTCAAAAGAAGATGATATTCTAAGTGATGAGGTGATCAAAAATATTGAAGAAGGTATTGCAGATATCAAAAAAGGACGTGTGTATACCTCAAAACAACTCAAAAAGAAACTGGGATTAAAGTAACAGATGGACTGGGAAGTCATTTGGTCTGAGAAATCCGTAAAGCAGTTAGAAAAAATGAATAAAAAATATGCACAGAAAATCTATGATACTGTTTTGGATATAACAAAGAATCCATTTAGTGCAGTAACAAGACTAAGAAACTCTAATTTTTACAGGCTACGAGTAGGAAATTATCGAGTCATCATGGACTTGCAACAGAGTAACATGATAATCTTTGTAGTGGAAACAGATCATAGGGGTCAAGTTTACAAATAACCCTGAAACTTCAGGCTCGCAGGTTCAGAAACTGAACCATTTATTCACATCTTAATTCAAAACAAGAACAAAACCATACCAAAAAGTTAGGTGAGTCCTAAGTATCACTGATACATTATACATATTGATTAAACATGAGCACATATAACATACAAGAAAAAGTCTCTGAGAACACAAAGACAAAACTCGGAGTAATCGGTCTGGTTGCCTTACCGATTGTTGCCGCAATGTATTCCTCTGGAAGCGTTGCATCATTAGAACAAGTGCCACAAATCCTCACAAGTGGAGTATTCCCAATTGGATTTACTTTACTGTCTTGGGGTATTGCAGCAAAATTGGCAATGAAATTGAGAAAGTAGAAAATCAATCTGCTTTTTTCAATTCTTTTTACTTCTTTTCTATTTTATTTGAAAATCTATGCTGAAACAAGTGTTAACGTGCTGAGTATGCCTGGTCTATTTCGTATTTTGTCTGACATTATTCTCTTAATTTTTTGTACTGATTCTGCTTCTACTCTTATTACTGCGTTGTATGCCCCAAATGTCTTTTTTATTTCTTTTATCTCTTTGATGGACTTCATCTCATCAAGGACATCGTCTTCTCTTTTGTCCTCACATGTTACCAGTATGTGTGCTATTTCCATTGTTTTACGGTAATATTGATGAATTAAGCATTAAAACTAATGTTGAGAAGTTATACGAAAATAATAATAGTTACTTACTTGCCTTGATGGCAATCACAGCAACATCCTACTCCTGATGCGTGTTCTATCATGCAACTGGTACATAGAGCAGATGATTCATTCAATGTATGGTTTTTCAAAAATTATAATTTATAGGTATTACGCAGAAATTAGATGTTTAGTTGGGATTTTGAATTATTTTATAATGCATTTTCAGAATTTTTGGTGAAATGGTTTGCAAGAGGATACGTCACAGGTACAAAGCAAAAAAGCCTGGAATCAATAGCAGGTATGAGATAGGTCAGAAACAATGCTCACAGTGTGTGATTTTCATTAATTGGGAAGGAAAACACTGCCCATGTTGTGGATTATCCCTTAGGACAAAGCCCAAAGACAGACAAACAAGACACAGATTGATGATAGTGCAGGCAGGTAAAGAGAATCTTAATGCATGTTTGTTTTGTATCGAGTGCTGTTATTCTATTCTCTGCACTCATCACAAACTGATTCAAAGGATTCCTCATCTAATACAAGAGAAACACCTGAAGAGAAACATTTTGAACATAATCCTATCCTGAGAATTTAGGTTTCTGTAAATATTATTTGAATTATTTTATTGATTTATGGTTCGATCTTGGTCAAAATTTTCATCCAGTGAATTTCTACATAGCTAATTTGGATATTATCTTAAATAAATTATAATCAAAAAAGTCTACATGATTAATGTTTCAGCAAAGGATACAATCAATGCTTCTGCAGATAAGGTTTGGAATACTGTTGGGGCAATAAGCAATGTGGAACAATACATGCCAATGATCACTAGTTCATCCGTTGAAGGTTCCGGACTGGGTGCAAAAAGAACATGTGTTGTAGCAAATGAGAAAGGTGAAGAGATGGGAAAGATAGAAGAAGAGATTGTGGATTTTGATAATGAGACAAAAAAATACAGCTACTCTATTATTAGTTCGCCATTTCCAGTAGAAAACTATGTTGGTACAGTAAATGTCACAAGTACAAATGACAATGAGTGTGAGTTGGAGTGGTTCAGCAAATGTGATGCAAAAGAGATGCCAGAAGAAGATGTACGTAACATGTTGCAAGGAGTTTATTCTTCGATTATCAGCGAAGTAAAGAAACTGCATGTTTAGCAATTTCATTGTGAATGTCAACTTGGGACAAAATCAAAAACAAATCCAAAATTATCCCCACTGATAAAACACCATGGTGAGTTGTTATCAAAATGTATCTTACATATTTCTTCAGAATCTGCAGACGCAAGATGTGCAATCAACCAGCTAGACCAACAATTAAGACTAATGGGATTAAGGGTAACAATCAAGATAGGAATTGAAAAGATTGAATAAGTTTAGAATGAAGAATTATTGATCAGTTACAATTGATTTATTTAAAACGTATAATTTTGTATATGTTCTAATGGTTCTCGTAAAATGTGTTCACTGTAACGATGAATTTCAAGACATATTCAACAAAAGAATATGTTCAACAAAATGCGCAATTGAGGATTTACATAATAGTATCTTCAACTGATTACCGTTTTTTTTCATAATCCTATACAGATTAAATAATCTGGTAAAAGATTACTTGTGAACTCACAAATAGATTTTTTGTCCTTGTTAAATCTAGTCTAGAGAATGTCTACTAAAAAATTCCCAAATTTGGTCATTGGAAATATCATAGGTGATTTTACCTACAGCTGACTCAATGAAGGCTTGCTTAATTAAATCTCCCTCTGCTGAACTAGGCCAAGTATGACCAGCATTCTCACTTACACATAAAGTAACTTCGGTGTTATCTACACATTGATCATAAGTCTGACATATCACATCTCCCTTTTGATAAGTTATCTCAGATTGAGGGGTGCAATTATTATTCTCTACCCAGAAATTTGTTACATTGTTAACTGATTCACACCCTGTTGGAATTTCAGAAAAAGGCATTGTTCCTATAAAAAGGTCAGAACGTATTTCACATTGACCTCCTTCAAATGGAGCTGGATCTTTCTTTCCATACATAATCATAATTGGAATAGTTTTTGATGGTTCGCATGTGACATCTATACTAAGAGGTGCTGCAACTGCTACAACTGCTGCTATTTTATCTGTCAAATCACAACCGAGCCTAAATGCCATCTGACCTCCCTTGGAGATACCTGTGGCATAGATTCGATCTTCATCGATGTTAAATTTAGTTCCAATGTCGGCAATCATCTCTGAGAAAAATTTTACATCATCAGCTTTTTTCTCTGCTATTGGAAAAGTTGAACCCATTCCTGTATTCCATGATAATTTTTTGTCAGGAGTTTTATTGTTAGTGCCATCTGGATAAACAATAATGTATCCATTTTCCTCTGAGTTTGAGTCCAAATCAATCATTCTTTTAAATCCATCAGCAGTTCCCCCTTTTCCATGAATTGCAAATACTAGTGGTGTTGGGATTTCTTTTTCATAATAAGAGGGAACATGAACTAAGTATCTTCTTTCTAATCCGTTATGATTTAAAATAAACTCGTAATCTCCAGGACCTAAAATATTAAATGATTCTAATTTTTCCTCTGATTTCAAGTCAGCATTATTTTTACTGATAGAAATACCAAAAATTATCAAAATAGATACTATTATGATACTAACAGAAATCAATTTTTTATTCATATACATCAAATTCCTACCATGTTGAAAAACTAATCCATTCTTTCATAATCCTATACAAGATTAATCTAAACACTTCTCAATAGATTAATTCTCAAATTCTTTTCATGCAGTACTTTGCATCCTTTGAGCCCTTTGAGATATTTGAGGAATTCAACGGCGTCCCTGGCATATACATCAAGTCGTTCCTGATTTCAGATAAAATCAACCTAAATGACTGGCAGGTAACACATGAGGCCAATCTATCGAATTTAGATTCATTTCTAGGCAGGGCAGGCATCAAAGTTTACCAATTGAAATCTATGTGATTCTAGAAAACTATAACCCGTGACTGAAAATTAAATAATTTTATAACAAAAAGTATAATCAGTTATAATTTTAGAACAAAAACTCTGAGAGAAAACTCATTTTCTGCACTTGTCGCAAATTGTTTGAAATCCTTCTTCGTCTAACATGACTGAAACCCCTGATGAGTAGCATTTTGAGTACATTCCTATCATGCAATATCAGTTCAAAGATATGTGATTAGAACTATCAAATTTATTTTTGCCTCGATCAAGGTCAACACAATTTGCATCATTGAAATTAATTATCTGTGATTGTAGTTGTGTCTTAGATGAAATGCACAACCATCTGTGAAATATTTAAGGTCAAAAAACCAAGCTTAGGATCTACTCGATATGGCTCGGGACAAAAGTATTGCTCTTATTATGAAGTGTTTATGAAGATTGATGAGAGCAGATGTCCTTGCTGCAAATACCTGCTCAAGACAAAGTCATCAAAGAGAAGAGATGATGGCATTGTCAAGAGAATGTAGTCATCGTGTGTATTTGCAGATCATTATTATTTTACAAACTAGAGTTCATGCAAATTCCCTGTTTTATCTAAATTTGATTTGCAAACTTTACACTAAAGTCTAATTTCAGTTGATGGAAAGTCTGTACTGCAATTCTTACAAGTGTAAAACTCTCTCCTGTTCATAATTTTGTGTAAAAATAATAAAGTAAAGTGTGTTGATTGCACTTTTAGACAATACTGCCGCGTTATTTTTTCTTCAGATAGCCTGACATTATCTTGTCTGCCATCTCTGCAATATCCATATCATTTTTTGCAGCCAATCTTTGCAGTTTTCTTGCATTGCCCTTGTTTAGCTCGATGGTAAATTTCTGCTGGAGCAGTTTTGCCTTTGCATTTTTGAGCAGTTTAGGGTGAGACATCCTTGAGCTTCTTGCCAGGGTCTGCAGATACGTCTTGCGAAGCCTTTGATCAAGTGGGATGATTTTTTCTGCAATTTGTACTGCCTTTGATGCGTTTGGAATGATTTGATATAGTTTGGTGACATCATCGCGAGACAGTTCCTTTGGAACGTATTTCTTCAGGATGTCTGGAACTGCTGCAAATCCAAGATACTTTTTGAGGGTTTGCTGAGATATTCCAAGGGATTTGCCTGCCTTGCCTTTTCCGACTGACTCACTCAGAAATACGCATGCAGCTGTCATGTCCTTTGTGTTCATCTTGTTTCTGTGCAGATTCTCAACTACAGATGCTGCCTTTGCATTCTCTAAGTCATACTTTGTAGCATTAGTGAGCAACAATACGGGTATTTTTTTTGCTCTCAGTCTCTTTAGCGCAGCCAGTCTTCTCTGGCCTGACATCAAAAGATACGAGTTTTTTGATTCCTTTTGGACCATTGGTGGGTTTTGCAACCCCTCGTTTTTGATGGAACGTGCAAGTTCTGCAATTCCGTCTTTGTCAAGTTTTCTTGCTTGGGCATCTTTCCATACTTTGATCTGTTTTACTGGAATTTCTCGTAATCGATAAGTGATAGGGGACTGATAACGTCTTGTCATTATTACTTTCAAGTAAATTGATTTTTGTTAAACGAACCTGGTATGTTATGGTTGACAAGAAAGAAAAAAGATACTACTATGTGAAATAATAATTTTGTAATTGATTGAGAACAATAATTACATCATGTAGATGTAATTTACCAACTAATCTCACATTAAAAAAAATAATTCATTAAAACAACAAAGCATGACTAGTATTACATAGGGTACAACACATGTTCTAAAAGCATAATGGCAACAGTAAAAAAAAGCTAAACGTGTTTCATCTACAGCAACAGCAGCAAAAAGAAAAGTCAGATATTGGAACTTAAGACCGACAACGTTTGACGATAACATTTGGAGAATGATTGCCCTTGTTGTCTCGGTGACAGTTTCAACCGAACTGATTTTGATATGATGGTATTTAGATCATACTGATGATTCCTCAGTTTACCTTTTATGCAAATTTTGTATAGTTTGTCTATACCAAATACGATGGAGTCGTTATTCATCTGTTAACCGATCAGAAAGTTTACGTCCAATGAGTTGGGCAATCTTCTTTGGCCCAACTCTTATCTTCAATGTTATTTGGATTTCATACCATTCCAATTATGATTCTGATGAACAAATTCTTCTTGAATGTTATATACAAATATTGTAAAGTTATGTCATACCATGAATTAAGATAACAATTCAAACAATTGGGAAGAAGTACAGGGATTGTCCTGGATATTTATTGATGATGAGAATGAATAATTTTTTTATTTTGCTCTTTTTTTAATTTATAATATTTACGGTAAAATTGTAATTTCATCAAACCTTATCTTTTGATTATTCCATCACAATGTAATGAAAACAAAATCAACGACATTTGTGATGAGTGCAGTAGTACTGATAGCTGCAATCATGATGATAACATCTGCAGGATCTCTGTACCTTGAGGACAATCAAGCACTGGCCCAAGAGGCACCCACACCTTCAGAGGAAAAGATAATCTCAGTTACAGGAACTGCAACAACTTCAGTTGAGCCTGACTTGTTGGTTGTTACCTTTGGAGTGGAAACACAAGAGATTACAGCAAAGCAAGTCCTTGATACTAATTCACAGACCATGACTGGCATCATAGAGGCAATCCAACTAACTGGAATAGCAGAGGATGAGATCAACACGTCAAGATTCAACATCTATCCAGTGTATGAGGGATATGAGGATCCAATCACCCAAAGATGGAAGCAAGACTTGACAGGATATCAAGTGACAAACACCATAACCGTTGAGACTCCCAATTTAGATTTGGCAGCTGGCATCATAGATGGTGCCGTAACTGCAGGGGCAAACAGGGTAGACAACATATCATTTACGTTATCTCCTGAAAAGCATCTGTAGATCAAAGATGAGTTAATTGAGCAAGCAATAATAAATGCAAAGACAAAAGCTGAAAATGCATTGGCACCACTTGACTACTCCATTACAGGAGTGAAAGCGATATCGCTATCAGAGTTTGGAATGATTCCACCTCCAATGCCAATGTTTGATATGGCATTTGCAGAAAGCTTTGATGGAAGATCATCTTTTTCAACACCTGTCTTCTCATCTGATCAAGATGTGACAACTACAGCATCTGTGGTATTTCTGATTGGAAGCAACTAATTCTTGCAATCTTTTTTTCTTTTCTTCTTTCTGATTTAAAGAAAAATATGCCTGTCTGTTCTCTGCATTCCAAATAAAATATATCTGCACTCAGAAAAAATTTCCATTAAATTGAAAATTATGCATTATAATAAAAAATAAGGTTATGGATGAGGCATTGAGGTTTCCCACATTCCTTTCTCCATTATCTTTTCACGTTCCATAATCAACTTTTCAAGATCCATTTGGGTATCATACTCTTCTGCTAGCTGTTGGTTGACATTAAGCACTGCATCGTTTGTTCCCTCATAGGGGCTGCCAATTCTTTTTAGAAGTGCATCAGCTTGCTCTTGCATTGTGATTACTGCGCCTGGTGGAACAAACTTGTCATCAGGTATCTCAACACCGCCTGTAATGGTAGCTGATACTCCTACTGCAACATTGCTTCCAATCTTTGCATTAAACACCAGTGCTTCCATTCCGACAAAGGTATTGTCTCCAATCCATGCTGGTCCGTGAATCATAGAACCATGTGCTAGACTAACATTGTTTCCAACATGTACGGCATGACCGTCTGCAAATGCTGGATCATCACCCTTTAGTCTGTCACCATCTGCTGAGAACCTTCTGTCATCAATGTTATGTCCTTCCTCTACTGTCTCCAGTGCGTGAATTACCACACCATCTTGCATGTTGGCACCATCTCCCACATGAATTGGTGTGCCTTCATCTCCTCTGCATACTGCAGTTGGAGCAACAAAGACCATTTTTCCGATGTGACAGTTTCCAATGACTACTGCAAATGGATGGATAAATGCCTCTGATGCTATGGTGGGCATAACCACTTTTTCATTAAAAGTAGTCTCAACATTAGAGTGAACATTTGACCATTGGTGTTTTAGCTTGTTTTCACTCTTGTCTTGATGTTGCATTTGTGGATTCTTGTCGTTAGTGTTGTCGTTAGTGTTGTCATTGTCATTGACATCATCATCCTCATTGTCTGCATTTGTGGTTGAAACAGACTCTTGAGATTCTGGTTCACTGCATAGTCTGTCTCCACATACTTTGGTGTTGCCAGAGCCATACTTTTTGACGGACACTCCCTGTCCGGGTTCTGCATCTATCTGTATTGGTTCAAGTGCTGTGGTTAGCATCAAAGATGATGCCAGCACAAGAATTGTCGCTGTTATTGCAACTGTTCTTTTTTTATTCATTAGGATGCAGGAATTATGATGTGCATAATATCTTTACTGAATTGTCAGAGATAAATTGATGATTACTACAACAGGTAAAAAGAGTGTGAACTAATTAAACAACCTGATCCGGTCTTGCAATTTCCAATGAATACGAATCATCAGAGTCAAATGATTTTTCCAGTATCGTCTGGCCTACCATCTCAAACGTGTTGGAATACGTCTTGCATTGAATCTCAGACCAGTTCCTGCAGATGGAATGCTTTGATACAAACATGTCTGAATCCTTTTGCTTTATCCTGTTAAATAACAGATGGTTCTCCTTGTTCCATTTTAGAAAATGCTCTATCAGTATTTCATATGTAATGTTTCCTTCCTGTGCCCTTATCTCAGAGATGACATATTTTGCAGTCTTTTTTGCAATCTCATCAATCATCTTGGAATCCAGTGCCTCAAAGATTGTTTTGAGTATTGGCTGCGACAATGTCACATCCCCTCTTTGAATCTTGTAATAGAAAAATTCAACATAATCCGTAATTATTTTGGTACCCAAAGTCCCGGCGGATAAATTCATGTCATCTGCAATGTTTTGCAGAATTGCCATGATGTCAGTTTTGATTCTGAGATTGAACTGAACTGTATTATTATTATTATTCACAAATGTGACCTAGAATGATGATATTTAACAATGATGCTAACACTGCTAGGAATTCCTAGCAGTGCTATGATTTCATACTCTTGCTAACATGGTAGTTATATATCATTTCAGAGTTTTTTTGATTTATGAATACTCAATCACATATTCGCCGCAAGGCGGCAAGAAAAACAAGAGAAGATGCAGCAGAGACTGCATTTATGCGCAATCACCCACAACAACATCCAAACAATGGAGAAGAACAGACATACATCAATAGTCTAGGTCATTTCAGCTACATTGCAAACTTTTCAAAGGGATTGCACCATAACTCTAGTGGAGAAGTAGATCCAGTTTCTTACAAATCTCTTCTCAAGGCAATATTGTCTGGAAATTCAAATGATTTTGAAGCAATAGTTTTGGGAGGTACAAGAAAACTAGTCAATCCACAAGCAGGACTTGCATATGATCTGGAAGGACCAGATGCAGGATCACAAGAAATCGCTCCTGCCCCAAGAATGAATTCTGCAGAAGCAGCTGGTGAGATGGTGGAAGACTACTGGATGGCTTTAGCAAGAGACGTGAGCTTTTCAGATTACAATACTGATGCCATAATCAGCAATGCAGTAACTGAGATGTCAGGACTGTCAGACTTTAGGGGACCAAAAGATTCAGGAAACGTAACTGCCAATACCCTGTTTAGAGGAATCACTCCAGGTGATCTCAAGGGATCATTTCTGTCCCAGTTTCTGATATTGGGAAGTGATGCACCACAATACAGCATATCACCTGAGGACGGATACATACAGTATGGAACGCTTGTTGTAGACCAACGCCAGAGAACAGTACAGCAAGGAATCGACTACATGACTGATGCAGGAGAGTGGCTTGCAGTCCAGAATGGCTCAGAACCATCCGTTTTGCAAAATGTGGATACCACAACAAGAAGGTTCATCCGCAGTCTGAGGGATTTGGCGCACTATGTCCACTTTGATGCATTGTACCAGGCATACCTCAATGCAGGACTATATCTGCTGTCTGCAAACTCATCAAAAGACCTTGGGAATCCATATGAGAACTCAAAGACACAGTATGGGTTTGGAACGTTTGGGACTGCGCATATACTAAGCCTCATACCGGAGGTGGCAACCAGAGCACTCAAGGCAGTGTGGTTTCAGAAATGGTTTGTGCATAGACGCCTAAGGCCAGAGGAATTTGGTGGAAGGATACACTTTCACAAAAACGGTCTGGCACAATATCCGATACATCCAGATGTACTAAACTCGGTTGCATTGGCTCAGACCAAGGCAAAATTCTCCGTTGCCGGCTCTGACAACTACTTTTTGCCACAGGCATTTCCAGAAGGAGGCCCTACACATCCAGCATATGGTGCAGGACATGCCACTGTAGCTGGTGCATGCGTGACCATCCTAAAGGCATGGTTTGATGAGTCCCAGATAATCAAGAAACCGTTTGAGCCAAATGCCGATGGTACGCAGCTTGTCCAATATTCGGGAGCAGATATCCTGACAGTCGGAGGGGAACTCAACAAGCTTGCTGCAAACATTTCACTTGGACGAAATGCAGCTGGAGTTCACTATAGGACTGACTATACAGAGTCGATCAGGCTTGGAGAATCAATCGCAGTCGGGATTCTTGAGGAACAAAAACTGACATACAATGAAAACCATGGTTTTTCCTTCATCAAGTTTGACGGGACAGGAATCACAATCTAATCAATTGGATTGTAATCCTCCTCATTTTTTATTATTACAATGCATGATGAAAACTAATGCCAAACATTTCATATTTTTTTAACAATAATGCAATGATACTTGAAATTTTGTATTAAATTAATTTACAAAAATTAGTAATAAACGACAATAATCTTGTTTGCATTCAAAACAATATTGATATTCATGAATGTCTCGCTAGGAATTCCTAGCGGTGCTATGATTTACTACTCCTGCTAGCATGGTAGTTTTATGTAATTATGGAATTTTTTGATTTATGCAAGTAAAACAAAAAACAAAAACAGTAGTTCGGACATACAGACTTTTTTCAAAAGAGAACATGTTTCAGGATTACAAGGCATGTTCCTTTTGTGGACAAAACAAGATTCCATTTAAGAAAGGAGTGTGCCCAAGGTGCTGCAACCAGGTGGGAGACATACAGTATGTCAAAGATTCGCAAGAGTATGTCCAATCAAACTATGGTAGAGTAAAAATGAGAATCAAAGAAGTGTACCAAAGGGGACTAGAGGAACTATGAAGTATCTCATATGGCACAATGACAATGATCACAAGAAAGACAAAGGTAAACTTTTGAATGTGTTACTGACTAATCACTTTTTTGCTGAAATCTTTGAAGGAAACAATCCCTTGTATCCTGTAGGTGAAATGATCAAGATGCATCAAAAAAAGTACAGAATTACAAAATTTGAGAAAGTAGGTGATGTGATAGAAGTGGGAATAGGGAATGTAGCAGCATGATGGTAAATCCTAGTGACGATAATTCTTATGATAATAATGACACTAGTCATCGCAATAATCACAAGATATCACTTGGACATAACAATCCGCAATCAAAGGAAATTCTGAGATTAGTAAATGACATTAACATGGTAAGAATTTTTGCAAGCGTTAGTGAACCAATGACTGTCAGCGATATCTGCAAAAAGACCAAGATATCAAAGACCACACTTTATCGAAAGATATCAGGACTAGAGGAACTGAGATTATTGGTTAGAAAAGGAAGAAGTGCAAAAGAAGGAGAATACAAGATTCAAATAAGTTATTACCACTCTTACGAATCTTACCTGCCTAGTCAAGACGAATTTATGATTAATCTTGTAAAAAGCTAGACACGTTATCTTTTGAAAAGAACAAAAGAAAAAATGACTAGAAAATAAAACATATTAAAAAATTTAGTAAATAATCCAAGAATTCTGCTATGGCCTTAAACTAAATTGACAAATCCTGCTTGCGTAAAATTACGATAAGGACCAAACTTTAAGTAATATCCCTTCGCTTGTGTTGTAAACTTGCGAAAATCATTTACCAAAAGAAGATCTTGAAGATTTATTTTGAATATCCTTGAAAAACCAAAGTTGTGATAGTCAAGTATAACCAACTTGTCCCAAAACAGATCAATTAGTAAATAATTGATGATCTTCTTGATCTAATTACCATTATTTCACAAACCAATTCATGCAATTTACTGAACTAACAGACAAGCAATGAAATATGATAGAATCACATCTTCCACCACCTGCCAGAACCGGTAGACCAAGAAGCAATGACAGGATGATTCTAGATGGAATAATCTACGTTTTGATTACTGGATGCAGATGGCGTGAGATACCAAAACAATATGGTACAAAATCCACTGCACATCGCAGACTGCAGAACTGGCAACAAAACAATATCTGGAAAAACAGTCTATCTCATTTAATAAAATCAGCACACAGACAAAACAAAATTAATTTGCAAAAGATATCGATTGATTCATCTAGCATTGCTGCCAAAAAAAGGGAGACCTGACAGGATATGACGGATTCAAGAAGATCCTAGGCACAAAGATACACATTGCAGTAGAATCAAACGGCCTGCCAATTTCCATTCTAATTAGTTCTGCAAACAATCACGATTCAACTAGATTCATCGAGGTTGTAGAAAACATTTCAAATTATCTTGATAAAGATATGATAAAAGGGATTGTTGCAGTCTATGCAGGCAAGGGGGATATGATTCAAAATCAATTAGAAATTATTTGAAGAATAGAAATATTGTTTCATGTATTCCAGTCCAAAATTACAAAACAAAATGTAATGAGATAACTGATCAAAATGACAATTACAACAAGACACGATTTGTAGTGGAACGATTCTTTGCTTGGTTGAAGAATGGATTCCACAGAATCACAATAAGATACGAAAGATTATCTGAGAATCATCTTGTGTTTGTAAACATTGCATCAATTATGATGTATTGGAGAGTATTGGGATGAGTTGAACATATGAGTATTCAATATACAAAGATCACTACAATATAATTTTGAAATATTGTCGACTAATGTTTTTTTATTATAAAATACAAAAATTTGTATGTATGAAAATAATAGAATCAAATCATCGGTAGAAATACTATGAGTAACATCTCATAATGGTACATGACATAAAGCAAACCAACAAACCGATGTATTGTATTATTGAATCTATTCTAGTGAATGTTTACTTAAAAATTCCCATATTTGGTCATTGGAAATATCATAGGTAACTTTGCCGACAACAGATTCAACTAATGGTTGTGATACGAAATTCTTTCCTGGTATATCAGGCCAAGTATGTCCTGCATTTTCGCTGATGCACAAAGTGACTTCAGAGCTATCTGCACATTGATCAAATGTCTGGCATACTACATCTCCATTCTGATAAGTTATCCTAGATTGTGAGGAGCAACTATTATTGCCTATCCAGAAATTTGCTACATTATCAACTGATTCACATGTTGTTGGCATTTCAGAATAGGGTATTGTCCCTAATAGATCATCAGAACGCATTCCACACTCTCCCCCCTTAAATGGAGCAATCGGATCTTTCTTTCCATGTATGATCATGATTGGAATAGAACCTGACGGTTCACATGTTACATCCGTACTCATAGGTACTGCAACTGCTACAACTGCTGCTATTTTATCTGTCAAATCACAACCGAGCCTAAATGCCATCTGACCTCCCTTGGAGATACCTGTGGCATAGATTCGATCTTCATCGATGTTAAATTTAGTTCCAAT
>Ga0224513_10000178_pt1 | contig 22615 bp, 11 predicted proteins | sample SF_May12_sed_USG_5_FD_169109 | JGI IMG/M metagenome (GOLD analysis project Ga0224513, IMG submission 169109) | Sediment microbial communities from San Francisco Bay, California, United States - SF_May12_sed_USGS_21 | ecosystem: Environmental > Aquatic > Marine > Sediment | place: USA... | reverse complement strand
GCCCGATTGCCTGAGATGGCAGCGGCAGAACGCGAACGGCTTGGCATCCTGCTCCTGAGGGCGGCCAGGAAGGGGATTCGGACCGAGGAGATCAGCACGCTTCCGTTGCTGGAAATGGCTTCGGAGAATGATCTTCGCCTGTCGATTGAGGGAATCCGACAGTTGGCCGATCAGCGTGGTGGGGTGCTTGCGGCCATCGAGGCCAGCGAGAGAGCGGCAGGAGGCTTCACGGATCCGCAGTCGACCCTGCTCGCGTCGAGCGAGGTTCGCCAACTGCTCACCAGACTGACCGCGGTCCGTTTTCAGTCACCTTCGCGTCACCGTCGGAGCTTCCACAGGCGTGTGGGGGATCGACTCCGCGCCACGGTTGTTGTTTTGCGGCGCCGTATTCGAGGAGTTCTCTTGCACCCTGAGGTACCGCCCAGTCATCGGCACCCGCAGGAATCCGAGGTCCTTGCAGCGATCCGATCGGCCATTTCTCCCATCGGAGTAAGCCTGTGCGAGGGTCAGGGATCTACGGGATGGACCATGAGTGGAGTGGTTGTACCGCGTTCTCACCCTGCAATCGTGGCAGCTGCGGACCTCATTTCAGCTGATGCCGCATGGCTTTATCCGCTCCTGCTCGCACTGGATACCGGGTGGGATCCGCCGGAGGATTTGCGAAGACGTTGGCTGGAAGCGCCCGAATCGGTTGCTGTTGGAAAATGATACAGATCACGCCTCGCAGTGAAGAAACAATGCGACAATGGAGGCGGCGCCCGGCGCGGGCGGAGGCGTATGTGGAACTACGCCGACTCGATTCCCGTGCTGCAGACGGGTTTGGCTGCTGATGATATCGGCGGTAAGGTGGAGGGCACGTGGTACACGCAGATACAAAGGTGTTGGCTGCTGGCATCGAGCGCGGGACATTTGAGCATCTGGCGCCGGTCCTGCGCCGCGAGGCAGTTCAGGTCGAATGGGTGGAAACCCCCGAGGCCGGTGTCAATATTGCTGGTAAACACCGATACGATGTCATTCTGATGGATGCGATGCCCTGCGACTGGCCGCTGGAGAAAGTAGTGCGGTCATTTCGGGATCCCGCCTCGCCGAGCCGAGGTGCCGCGATCCTGGTTCTCGCCGAGCCAGACCAGGTTGACGTAGCGCGGGCTTTGAGGAGCCGTGGAGTCAACCGGGTAATGCTGGTCACCGATCCCCCTGAGATCATCTACGATCAGATGGCGAGTCTCCTCGAGGTCGCGCCGCGGGTCCAGATACGATTGGCCACCAACGTCGAGGCTGCACTGGGCAACACCGGCCGCGAGCTCTTCTGCCAGACGGTCAATCTGTCCGCGACCGGAATGTTGATCAGGACCCAGAACCGTCCGCCGCTCGGAACGCCAGTTGTTTTTAAGATCCGCCTCTCGGACGCAGTTGGAACCATTTTTGGCCAGGGCGAGATCGTCCGTCACGCAACCATGGGTCAGGGTGGGGTCGACGGTGTCGCCATCCGCTTTGTCAGTTTTGCCGAAGACGGCGCCCAACAGCTGCAGGACTATATGGACGACCTGACCTCTGAGCCGGAGCCAGATCTCCTGACGGATGTCGCGACACGCCCGCCAAACGGGCCACAGCCTTCGCCGAAGAATGCTCCCTTGGCCCGACCCGGACGTACCAGGACGAGACCTGAAGAAAAGATCATCCTCGAGTTCGAATGAGCTGGAAAGATTCGGGCGGGATATATCCCGCCCCTACCCGAAACATTGACTGATCCGTAGGGGCGGCATACATGCCGCCCTTGGTTGTGGATGCACAGACCTAGGTCGCGATCCCCACCGCAAATACGACAGCCAGGTAGTGGAGCACGCTGCCGGCGAGCACGAAGAGGTGCCACACTGCGTGGCCGTAGGGGAGCCGGCGCCAGCCGTAGAACACCAAGCCGAGGGTGTAGGCGAGGCCGCCGGCGACTATCAGCACCAGTACTCCATTGCTCACCGCTGCCACCAGAGGGCGGATCGCAATCACTACCAGCCAACCCATCGAAACGTAGAGGGTGATCGACAACCAACGCCATCGTCGATGGGCGATGGTATTGAGCAGAACACCGATCGCGGCCAGCCCCCAGATGGCGCCGAAGAGCGACCATCCCCACGGTCCTCCGACGGCTACCAACGACAACGGTGTATAGGTTCCTGCAATGAGAATAAAAATGGCCGAATGGTCCAGCACACGGAAGACATGCTTGGCGCGTTCGGAGGGGAGTGAGTGGTACAGGGTCGAGGCTGTATAGAGCAGCACCAGAGTCGCGCCATACACGGCACAGGACGCTACGCGGAGCGCCCCGCCCGTGATGGCCGCGAATGTCACAAGGACTGCCAGCCCGAACACACTCAGGAGCCAGCCCACTCCGTGGGTCACGCTGTTGGCGACCTCTTCGCCGAACGAGTAGCGAGCCGTTGTTTCGCTCTTCATCCGCCCAGGGTATCAGCCGTCAATCTCGGCCAGCAAGACCTCCACTGCTTTCTCCAACTGCTGGTCCCGGCCGGCGGCTTCAAGCGCGGGGTCGTTGTCGACCTCAACGTCCGGATCGAGGTGCTTGTTCTCCATCAGGTCGCCTTCGTTGTCGATATAGCCGACCATCGGGATGCCGAAGAACAAGCTGCCATCCTGCAACGTCTCCCACCACACCGACGTGCAGGTGCCCGGCACCTGCATGCCGACGGTTTTGCCGATGCCGAGCGAGGTGTAGGCGCCCGGAAAGCAGTGAGCATCCGAGTAATTGCCCTCATTCATGACCACGATCGATGGTTTGGTCCAACGGTGGACGGGCTCGACGCCGAGCTTCTGTCCCCGCGGAAGAGCGCGTGCGTAGACCTCGCCTGTGAGAAGGACGGTCAACGCCTCGACCAGGTTGCCGCCATTGTTGAAGCGCGTGTCGAGTACGATCGCCTCCTTGCCCACTGCCTTGCCGAAAATGTCCTCGAAGATCTCACGATAGCGGGAATCGCTCATGGTGCGAATGTGGGCGTAACCGAGTCGCCCGTCCGACAATCGCTCGACCTCGGCCCGCCGAGAACGCACCCAGCGTTGGTAAAGGAGTTCGGACTCTGCACTCTGTGAGATGGGTTTCACAGTCTCCTGCCAGCGCTTGTCCGAATCCTTGTCGAAGAGCGAGATCCTGATGAGCTTGCCGGCCTTGTGGTTAAGGAGTGCGTACCAGTTGGCGCCGGCCGCGATTTTCTCGCCATCGATGGCCTCTATGACAGTCCCGACTTTCACCTTGGTGTTTGCATTCTCGAGGGGACCGCCGTCAATAATCTCGGCGATTTCGACGCCGGCGCCGCTCCATTCGGGATCTGGGAAAAAGGCAAGAGTCGAGGTGGCATCTGCGTTGGGGTCCCTTTGCCGGAAGTAGCATCCGAGGTGGGAGGCGTTGAGCTCACCCTGCAGCTCCGAAACGACATCGGCAAAGTCGCGGTTGTTGTCGATGGAGGGGAGGAATCGGAGGTAGGCTTCCCTGTAGAAGTCCCAGTCAACGCCCCCCATGTCCTCGTCGTAGAATTTCTCGCGCGTCTGACGCCAGGCGTGCTCGAAAAGGTACTCCCGCTCGGCCGCGGCATCGAGCTCCATCTGTGCTTCGAGTTTGACCGGTTTTATCTTGCCCGACTCGATCTCGACCGAATTGAGAGAACGGTCGGCGAGGATGTAGGCGGTCTTACCTTCCTTGTCGAGGTACATATCGCCGCCACGCTCTGCATTCAACTTTGCCAGCAGCTTGACCTCTTTCTTGCGCGGTTCGTAGACCCAGAGATCGAAGCCTTTCTCGAACCTGGCCAGATAGAGAATCTTCTCGCCGTCGGGGGTGATCTGGGCGTCGGAGATTCTCGATGAGTGAAGGGTCAGGCGCAGCGTACGATCCTCGACGCCTTCGATCTGGATTTCAACCGGATCGGGGAGCTTGATTTCGTCCTTCTTCTCCTCATCGACCTCTTCGACGTCTTTCTTCCCCTTTTTGCCCTTTTCGTCCTCGCCTCCCTCGTCCTTTTTCTCGTCCTCATCCTCCTCGTCGCTCTTTTCCTTTTCTTTCAGCAGCTCGTACTCGGCTTCGCTGAGGTGGAAGCGGTCCCAGGAATCCTGGGTCAGGAACGAGGCGTAGACGTCGAACTTCGATGGCCAGCCCGACTGCTGACGCTCGCCGTGCCGATCGGTGAGCCAGAACATCGCCCCGCCCTTGAAGGCCCACCGCGGAATTACATCCTCGTAGCCGCTCTTCGTGAGGTTGATGAGCTCGCCGTCGCCGGACGAAGAAATGAGACCGGCCTCGGTCGACCACCTCGTTTGGCTCAAGAACTCGACCAGGAACCACTTGCCGTCGGGAGACCATTCGTACCACTGGTCGCCATCGGCATAGGAGTAGTTCATGTCGCCGGGCAGAATCGTCCGACTTTCGCCGGAGGCCAAGTTGAGGACCTTGAGCTCGGTCCGCTCCTCGAGGTAGGCGATCTCCTTGCCGTCGGGTGAGTAGTGGGGCTGAAAGGTTTCGAGCTCGGTCTCGAGTACCGGCTGCTCGTCCAAGGCGGTCGCCAGGAAGAAGGCAGGCTCGTCGTCGTCGGTCATGTCGGTGCGGTAGAGATTCCAGCTGCCGTCGCGCTCCGACGCGTAGAGCAGACCGCGGCCGTTCGGGTGGAAGCTCACCGAACGCTCCTGCTCGGGCGTGTTGGTGATGCGCCGGGTATCACCGTGTTTAACGGAGGTGACAAAGACCTCGCCGCGTGCGATGAAGGCGATCTCCTTGCCGTTTGGTGACAGCGCAAAGTCCGAGATCTCACTCGCCACGTTGGTGTAGACCACCTCGTTGTGGCGGCTGTCGGTGGCGACTGTGACTTCGAGCTTGATGCTGTCGGAGGCGCCGGCAGGGCGTACATAGATCTCACCGTCCCAGGCGTAGCAGAGATCGCCGCCGTTGGACGCGCTCAAGAAGCGGACAGGGTGAGTGTCGTGGGTCGTGACCTGAGCCGGTTCAGAGCCGCCGGCGAGCGAAAGCCGCCAGACGTTGAAATCGCCGCTGCGCTCCGACAGGTAGAAGATGGCATCTTCGCCGGGCGCCCATACCGGCTGTCGGTCATCGGCGCCGAACTCGGTGAGCCTGGTGTGCTCACCGCTTGGAGCGTCATAGATCCACACGTCGCGGGCAAAAGACGAATTGTCGTGCTTGCGCCAATCGGTTTCGAGGGCCTTTTCATCGGAATAGATGAGGCGTTGGCCGGCCGAATCCCACACCGCATATATCGCGGGTGTTGTCAGAATCTGTTGTGGCATGCCGCCGGCAAGTGAAACTGAATAGAGCTCCGGCTGCGCGCCACGTCGCGGATAGCCGACCATGGTGCGGGCGTCGAGCCGGCCAGAGAAGAAGAGCACGTTCTGGCCATCCGGGGTGAAGCTCGACGGGAAGTCACTGGCCGAGTGGTACGTGAGCCGGGTTGCGGTGCCGCCGTCGGCTGGTATGACAAAGACGTCGGAGGCGCCGTAGCGGTCCGACGCAAACGCGATCTTCGAGCTGTCGGGCGACCACGCCGGCATGAACTCGTACGCAGCGTGAACGGTCAACTGGGTCGCCTGGCCTCCGGTTGCCGGCACCTTCCAGAGATCTCCACGGTAGCTGAAGGCGATGGTCTCTCCGTCTGGAGAGATCGCCGGGTACCGTAACCATAGAGCGGGCTCTGCCGCAGTCGCAGTGACCGCTCCCGTCATCAATGCCACACCGAGGACACAACCTCGGACAGTGCTTTTGAGCTCCATCTTCCCCCCAAAACCGAAGAGATAGGTGCATCGATGCGAGCGATGCACTTCAAGTACGTACGGTTTCGTTGGCGAAGAGTTCGCGTGCAGGCGCAGAATCCGCTCGCTGGTTGGGGGAGCACTCTCAGGTGGGACACGGCCGGAGGATTCGGTGGGCGCCCCGGATATAATGGAAGGAGTGCACCGTGCGTCCAATGAGGTTCCATTCGGTGTGGCGAGGGAGGATCGGTGACCGATAAACGATCCAAGGTTCTTCTGGCGGGTCTCGGGCGGGGCCCTTTCGAGGCGCTCGCGCCGGTTCTCGATCGTCAGAAGCTTGAGGTCATCAGGGTGGCGGCGCCCAAAAACTCGATTGAACTCGCGCACTCGGAGCCGTTCGATCTCGTGATCCTCGATGCCGGGTTCAGAGAGGGGACGCTCGAACAGGTTGTGGATGCCATCCGCCATGGGATGTCCGCAAGCCGCAACACCTCGATCCTCGTGCTGGCGCGCCCCGGCCAGGTAGACGCAGTCCGGAATCTCGTAGGTCTCGGTGTCAACCGGGTGATGCTCCTCGACGATTCCCCAGAGCTCATCGGTCAGCAGGTGGCGGAGTTGCTCAATATTGCCCCCCGTGCGGACCTCCGGTTTTCGACCCACCTTCAAACATCAGTCGGTGACGGTGCGGTTGAGGTCCTCGGTGAAGTCGTCAACCTATCCGCTACAGGAATGCTGGTCGAGACCGCGACCTCGTTCGAGCCTGGCGAACAGGTGGTCGTGACAATCAACCTTGGCGGTCAGCAGGGGACGGTGTCCGCCAAGGCTGAGGTCGTTCGACGGGCCCACAATGATCGAGGAGGCATCGACGGCATCGGCGTCCGCTTCCTCAGTTTTGCGCGTGACGGCAAGGAGAAGATCGAGGCTGTGCTCAATGAGGCCTTCGCCGATCCTCTCATCAACTGAGGTTCCGCCACTGCAAGTGTTTTGAGCACGAGCCATGCTTGTTCTTTCGTTATAGCGGCGAAACGGTTGATTTCAGCACCGTCCCGGCGACCGCGGCCAACCTCGAGATCAGAAAAAAGCAGAAATATGACGTTTCGCCGGGAAAATAAAGGTAGGATAGGCGGCATACATGCGTCCGCTGTGCGGTGGAGGATCGCCCAAGGCCGATGCGTGAAAAGGAGGGGTTATGAAAAAGAGCATTCTGTTGATGGTTGTGTGTGTTGCGATGATTGGCGTCTTGGGTTGTGCCGAGACGGAGCCGGTTGTTGAGACCGAGGCTGTGGTCGAGACCGAGGCCGTGGTCGAGGATGCCGCGGCAGCCGAAAGGCACGATGTGGTCTACGCCTGCAATTGCGGTCCCGAGTGTGATTGTGGCTCGATCAGCACCGAGGCCGGCACCTGCGATTGCGGCTCCGAGTTGGTTGCCGCTCATGTCGTCAAGGTCGACGGCCACGATGCGAAGCTGTGCACCTGTGCCGAGGGTTGTACCTGTGAGATCAACGCCGAGGACGAGACGAAGTGCAGCTGCGGCTCCGACCTCAAGACGGTCAGCCTCGAGGGCAGCGGGCTCTACTTCTGCAATTGCGGCGGTTCATGTTCCTGCAACTACGTGTCCGCCGAGCCGGGCAAGTGCGACTGCGGCATGGAGCTGGTTAGCTAACGACTCCTGAGTGCGATTGAAATCTGGGACCCCCCTCGCGATCTGAAGGGGGTCCCATTTCTTAGTGCGGCGACCAGAGCTTGCGCCTCGATTCTGGAGGAAGAGAGTTGGTAGAACGTGACTACTCCGGGCTCCTGGCCGAGATTGCGGACGAACTCGCAGAGCGATCCCCGCGTTCGGCGACGCTGAACCGGGCTGCAAAGGCGAACCTGGTCGATGGCGGCAGCCACACGATTCGGTTGACCGAGCCCTTCGCGCCGCGCATCGTATCCGCGCGAGGCGGCCGGGTCACCGACGAGGATGGCCACGACATCCTCGATTTCTGGCAGGGACACCTGGCAAACATCCTCGGCCACAACCCTGAGGTGGTGACCTCGGAACTGGCGCGCGCTTTTGCCGCTGGTTTCGGACTTCAGCTGGGGATGGTCGACCGTCTGCAGTCGGAAGTGGCCGAGATCCTGTGTCGGCGAACTGGTTCGGAGCAGGTGCGTCTGACGACTTCCGGAACCCTCGCAAATATGTATGCGGTGATCATGTCGCGCGCCTTCACTGGCCGTGGCCGGGTCATGAAGGTGGGCGGCGGATGGCACGGCGGGCATCCGTGGGGCCTCAAGGGTTCGTTCTTTGACCCAACCGATGGCATCGGGTTTGGCGGAGTAGATTCCGCCGGTATTCCCCTTGCCCTCACTGACGATGTGATCGTGACCGGTTTCAACGACCCGGAGCGGCTCCGCGACGATTTCAAGCGCCACGGTGATCAGCTTGCCTGCTTTGTGGTAGAACCCTTGATCGGCGCAGGAGGCTTGATCCCGGCGACCCGCGAGTTCCTCAAACTTGCGCGAGAGCTCACGCACCAGTGCGGCGCCTTGTTGATCTTCGATGAGGTCGTCAACGGTTTCCGATTCCACGCCGGCAGCCTCGGCTCGATCTACGGCGTCGAACCCGACCTCGCGATCTACGGCAAGGCGATTGGTGGCGGCATGCCGGTGGCTGCCCTTGCCGGTCGCGGGGATGTCATGGCCCAGGTGGGTCGTGACCAGCGGTGCCGGGTGTTCTTCTCCGGTGGCACCTACTGCGCCCACCCTTCGTCGCTGCTCGCAGCAAAGACCGCGATGACCTTCCTCATCGAACACGAGGACGAGGTCTACCCGCGTCTCGGCGAGTTGGGCGAGCAGATGCGGCGATCGTTGGTGCGGGGTTTTGCTGACGAGGGCATTTTAGCTCGAGCGACGGGTTCGAGTGATGAGTTGCTGTCGGGCAGTTCCCTCGGCATGGTGCACTTCCCCTATGACGAGGACGCGGTTATTGACCGGCCGGAGAAGGTGTGGAACCCCGAGGTGTGTGACGTCTCCCTGAGGGATCGAGTGCTCGGACCGGCACTGTTGCTCGAGGACGTGCACATGGTCCATGGCCACGGTGCGGCGGCGACTGCTCATACCGAACAGGATATGCAACACCTCGAGAACGCTTGCGGAAGGGTCGCGCGTCGGATCAAACCGTATCTGTAGGGCGATCCGGACTTCCGGTGATGGAAATAGCTCGTTCCGGGGTCTCGTTGCAGCTCATCTCAAATTGAGACGCTCGTGCCCAGCCCTGGCGGGATGATTCTTCCTTCGACTTACACCGACGCGTTACCATGGGCGGCGGGGGAGGTAGTGATGCGTTTCCACCAGCCGGTCCTCGTGGTGGTGCTCGCGGGCCTTGCGTTCGGCCTGACGACTCATGCCGACGAGTTACCCTACGACGAAGTCGCCGCATACAAATCTGCCTGGAGCTCCGCCGTCGAACAGGTGACCCCGGACGGCTATCTTTACGAAGAGCTCGGCCGCTGCGCGGGCTGTCACGAAAACGCCAGGGACTCGGCCGGCAACTCCACCCACCGCAATGCCATCGGCATCACCGGCGATCCTCTGTCGCCGACCCTCACCGGCAGGGGATGGCTCAGCGGATCCCACGGGCGCAGCCAGGATTCCGAAATCACATCGAATACATATTGCGCCTGGTGTCACGCGCCCAGCCAACCAGGCGTCACCGACGACATCAACGCCGGCCGGCCCATCGAGTCGGGTAGGACAGGAATCAGCTGCATCAGCTGTCATGCCAGTGAAGCCGTTAACGAAGAGTTCGGGACCTACCAGGCCAACTTCCGGCCGGGCGGTGATCGCGAAAGCCTGGTGGATTTTGTGCCCCGGCAACCTGCGAGCGGTATCGAGACCAACGCTCAATGCCTCTTCTGCCACGTTCGTCCGCATGATTTCGAGGCCCAGCCGCACGCCGACCTCGTTGACTCCGGAGAGCTTCGCTGCATTGACTGCCATATGGCGATCTACAACGTCACCGAGTCTGGCCGCAAGGAGCGGTACCACAACATGAAGGTCGCGGCCAACAACGATCCGGCCACCTGTCGACCCTGTCACGATTACGACGAAACGGAGATTTCGGCGCGTTGTTCTGAACTGGTTCCTTCGTTTTCATCGCAAGCACACGCAGTTCCGCCTTTTGAGTGATGGGGAATATCGAGGAGGCACCCCGAGCCGGTGCCATGGAGATCCACATGAACCGAACTCACGCGGCGGTTCTCACAGCCGGATTGCTTTTCTGTTTTCTCGTCTTCGCCGGGTGTGGAAACGATGTCGCGCCTGGTGCCGATCTCGTACTGGTCAACGGGTCGGTCTACTCCCTTGCCTGGGGAGAGCCCTCGGCAGAAGGCGTTATCGCAGGCGATGCACCGCACGATGACGCAGGTTGGCACCCAGATGCCGAGGCTGTGGCCGTGGCGGACGGTCGTATCGTCTTCGTCGGTACAACCGCCGATGCCCAATCACACATTGGCGATACGACTCGGGTCATTGATGTTGGCGGAGCCGTCGTCCTCCCGGGGCTGGTAGATTCCCACGCCCACATCCAGGAGCTGGGCCGCGACGAGGTCCAGGTGAACCTGGTGGGGGTCCAGACGGAGGAGGAAGCCATCACCCGGGTCGTCGTTCGCGCGACCGACTTCGCACCTGGAGAGTGGATCATCGGTTGGGGCTGGGACGAGGGTGCATGGGCCAACCGTTATCCGACCCAGTCGCTCTTGAGCGAACGATTCCCCGACAACCCCGTCGTGTTGAGGAGCCTGCACGGGTTCGCGGTTTGGACCAACAGTCTGGCGCTCGTCGAGGCGGGCATCGATCGCAATACACCTGACCCCGATGGCGGCCGGATCCTCCGCGACAATTCAGGCGACCCGACTGGAGTGCTGATCGATCGCGCCACCACTCTGGTGACCTCAGCCATTCCTGAGACCAGCGACGAACAGATGAAAGAGTTTGTGCTTGCCGGTCTCGAAACCATGGCGCGGGACGGATATGTCGCGGTCCATCAGGCCGGAGCCGATACCCAGATCATGCGGGCCTTTGAGGAGCTCGAAGTGGAGGGCCGGCTACCGGTTCGCGTCTACGCCATGATCAGTCTGCGAGACGAGTCCCTTTGTCGGCGATGGATCGAGCGCGGCCCGAAAACCGACGATTCGATGCTGACCGCTCGCTCGGTCAAGGCCTACTACGACGCTGCGCTTGGATCGCGCGGCGCCAGGTTGCTCGACGACTACACCGATCGGCCGGGCCATCGCGGCGTCAGTGGATCCGACTATGGTTTCAACCAGGAGCTGGCGGCGGAGATGATGCGCGCGGGTTTTCAAATTGGAGTTCACGCGATTGGCGACGCAGGCAACCGGGAGACCCTCGATTTTCTGGAGTCGATCATCCGCGCCAACCCAGAGACCAGGGCGCTGCGCCATCGTGTGGAACACGCTCAGGTGGTCCATCTCGACGACTTCGCACGATTTGCTCCAGCAGGCCTCATTGCGGCCATGCAACCTCCTCACTGTGTCGAGGACAAGACCTGGGCGGAGGCACGGCTGGGGCCCGTTCGCGTCAAAGGAGCATACGCCTGGAGGACCCTCCGGCGGGCTTGCGTGCCGTTGACTTTCAGTGCCGATCTTGCGGGCTCCGATCATGACATCTTCTACGGGCTGCACGCCGCCATCACCCGCCGGGACAAAGAGCGGCAACCACCCGGTGGCTGGTACCCCGAAGAGGCGATGACTGCTGAGGAGGCCCTGCGCGGCTATACCAATTGGTCAGCTTATGCCGCCGGATGGGAAGATCGGACCGGGGTGCTGCAGCCTGGGAGGTGGGCCGATATGACGGTCATCGATCTCGATCCTCTGTCCGTCGGCGAGACCGAACCGGGACGGCTCCTTGACGGACGCATTCTCTCGACAATTGTCGCTGGCGAAGTGATCGTCGAGGATTTCTAGCCTGGTGGCGGAGAGGGCGTCGGACCCGGCGGCTGGGTCGGTGTCGGTGGAGTCGCGGTCGGCGGCGGTTGAGTTGGCGTCGGGGTCACACCATTGACCTCGGTCCGCCCCGTCACTCCCCGCGGATTCGTGTCGGCAGCGAACGCGGCGGTGGCGAGAATAGCGAAACACGCAAGCAGTGCGATTCGACGCGTTTTTGGAACTCCGATTGTGGAGCCGATCGTCGTCAGTTCTCCGGTAAGTTCATGCGGCGCAGCAGGTCCTGATACCGCGGGCCAACCCGCCCGTCGGGAACAAGAATAAAACTGAACGCTCCGATATACGGCATGTCGGGGTCTCGGATTTCGTAGCCTCTTTCCAGCCACTCCAGGGCCGTGACGGAACTGTCGATCAACCGGCGACGGAGCGCTAATCCAAACACGTCAAGACGATTCTCCAGGTTGGCGAATCAACGACTGACTCGTTCGGGCATCGACTGGGATATCCGATCGAGATGGTGCCGATGCAGAACCCGGCAACTCTCCCCGCCGGCGGTTCTCTCGAATTCCTGGTGCTCGCTGAAGGCCAACCGGCCGTGAATCAGTTGGTTAATGCCAGTTACGAGGGCTTTCACAGCCATGACGAGACGGGCGCGTATCGAGAGGCGGCCACCCTCCGTACCGACGCCAATGGTTTGGCGCGGGTTAAATTCACCCGCCCCGGTCGCTGGTACGTGCGCCTGATCCGCATGCTGCCGTCGGACGACGAAGGCGTGGACTACGAGTCCAACTGGGCGACCCTGACCTTCGAAGTGCGTTAGCCCGCATATCTCACCGGGTTTCGTCGCGAGGGCGGTGAGGCGCCATGCACAGTGGGTTTTTCGACCCGAGGGGCGCGGAGCGCGTACTTGCGGTGCGTCGAACACCCCGAGGCGAGAAAACAATGCTGGGCGTGGTGCATCGGCGCCCGCAACAGGAAGTTGGTGAGATATGCGGGTTAGTTCGGGTCAGCGACCAGTACTGGTCATATCGGTAGTCGGCATCGATGCGGTTGCGTTTTGCGGCGGCACCTTGGTCGGTTCATGGTGAATGCGGAAATCGTTGCCTGGCACCGTTACGTTTCGATCAGCTCCTGCGACGGCGGGAAGTCCAGGAGGGGCAGGCCACCAAAACATGCTCCTGTGTTATCTTCGGCGCAGAAACAGCGGCGTCGAAAGCGTGATAGAGAGGGCCACCTGTCTGTAGGGGCGGCGCATCGGGTTTGTGCAGCCGGCGGCTACGACCGTTTTCGACGGGCAACGGGGTAGGCCATGGGACGGCGAATCGGAGATATCTTGGCAGAGCAGGCGGCCACGCGGATGGTCGGCCGCCAGCGAGAGCTCACCCAGCTCCTTCACTGTCTGGACGACGACGGCCCAGCTGTCTCCCATCTCCACGGAATCGGGGGAAGCGGTAAATCGACGCTTCTCGCTTCCTTCTGCGCACAGGCCAGCGAGGCTGGCGCTGTGGTCGTCCAACTTGACTGCCGCGCGATTGAACCCACCGAACGGGGGTTTGTTCACGAGCTTGGAGAGATCATTGGGATTCAGGACGGCGATGCGGGGCACGCCGCCGAAAACCTCGGTGAGCTCTCGGAGCGGGTGGTTCTCACCCTCGACACCTACGAGCGCTTCCGCTTGTTGGACACGTGGCTGCGACAGGTCTTCATCCCCTCGCTTCCTGAGAACGTGCGCGTAATTCTGTCTGGCCGTGAGCCTCCGGTCACCTCCTGGCTCACAACCCCGGGTTGGCAGGGCCTCTTCCACGCGATCGCCCTGGGTCCCCTCGAAGAGGATGACGCGGTCACATTTTTTACTGTGGCGGGCATTGCGAGGGATAACGCCCTGCGAATGAACCGCTTTGCCCGAGGTCATCCGCTGGCCCTCACGCTGGCGGCGGCCGCTGCGTTGGAACGGCCCGACCTTCAGTTGGAGGAAACCGCGCTCCAGCGGACCGTCGAGCAGCTCACGCACCTCTATCTGGAAGACGTCTCCGATCCCCTTATCCGAAAGGCACTGCACGCTATTTCCACGGTTCGCCGTACAACGGTTTCCCTGCTGGGGTCTCTGATCCCGGGGTCGGACGCGGAAGCACTCTACGACCACCTTCAGACCCTCCCGTTCGTCGACAGCGAACGGGACGGCCTGCATCTCCACGACGTCGTGCAGGAGGCCATCGCCGAAGCCACCAAGGCAGCCGACCCGGCAGCGTACCGCGAGTACCGGCGCGCCGCTTGGCGTCAACTCCAAAAAGAGCTCGTAACCGCCGGTGCCCCGGAGCTCTGGCGCTTCACCGCTGATCTGCTCTACCTCATAGAGAATCCTGTTTGCAGGGAGGCGTTTTTTCCGAGCACCATCCATCCGCTGGCAGTCGAACCTGCGGCCAACGATCATGCCGGGGCGATCGAATCGATTGCGCGGCTACACGATGGCCCGGAGGCGACGAATGCGCTCCTCGTCTGGTGGAGGAGCTCCCCCGAGTCGTTCGCGATTGCTCGGGACACCGAGGGGAAGATCGTGGGCTTCTATTGCATGTTCGATCCCAAGGTGGTCCGTAGCGAGCAAAGGACTCTGGACCCGCTCCTAGATGCTTGGATGAGTCATCTCGAAGCGAACCCGGTGCCCGAGGGCCAGGTCGTGCTCTTCATCCGCAGATGGTTGGGGGTCGACGACGGAGAGCATCCGTCGGGCGTTCAGGCCGCCTGCTGGCTGGATATCAAGCGGTCCTATATGGAGCTGCGACCCCGGCTCCGCAGGGTCTACCTCACCGTTCGAGATTTCGCGCCGTACGCCGCGGTGGCGCAGGAACTCGGCTTCCAGCCCATCGAGGAGGCCTCGGTTGTTCTCGATGGCGACACCTACTACTCGGCGGCGCTCGACTTCGGACCTGAATCGGTGGACGGGTGGTTGTCGATGCTGATCGCCGCCGAACTGGGAATTCCAGCCGAAGGGTCGGCCGCCTCCACGGCGGGCGACCTCCCCGAGGAAATGCCTGAACGGCTCGCCCACTACCGGCTCATGGATCCCCTCGGGGCTGGGGGGATGGGAGAGGTCTACCTGGCCGAGGATACGAAGCTCGAGCGTAGGGTGGCGGTGAAAATCCTGCCTCCCCACTTCGCGTCGGACCCCGATCGGCTTCGCCGGTTCGAGCAGGAGGCCAAGGCCCTCGCCGCCCTCAACCATCCCAACATCGTCACCATCTACTCGGTGGAAGAGGCGGACGGGATCCACTTCCTCACCATCGAGTTGGTCGAGGGGGTGACGTTGGCCGAGAAAATCCCTGCCGGCGGTTTGCCTCTCGGACCGTTCTTCGACTTCGCCGTCCCGCTGGCAGACAGCCTGGCCGTTGCACACAAGAACGGGATCATCCATCGAGACCTCAAACCCGGCAACGTCATGGTGAGCAACGATGGCCGGGTGAAGGTACTGGATTTTGGTCTGGCCAAGCTCCGTCACGAGCATGCAATTTCCGTAAACGAAACAGATCTCTCCACCGAGCAGCTCACCAGCGAAGGTCGGGTGCTCGGCACGGTCGCTTACATGTCTCCAGAGCAGGTGAAGGGGAAACGCCTCGATCCACGATCCGACCTCTTCTCCCTGGGTGTGCTCCTCTACGAGATGACGACCGGCGGCCGGCCTTTCCACGGAGAGACCTCGGCCGAGCTGATGTCGTCGATTCTTCGGGACACACCACCGCCAGTTACGGAGATTCGGGACGAGCTGCCTGGCCACCTGGGACGAATCCTCAGGCGCTGCTTGGAGAAAGATTTGGACCGCAGATACCAAACCGCCCTCGATCTCCGGAACGAGCTGGAGGATCTCAGGGATGAGATAGCTCCCGGAAGTTGAGGAGCTTTGTAAAGGCGCTGCGAGTCCGCTCGCCTCGTCTTCGCGAGGCCGCTCGAGACTCTTCGATAGTTGGGGAGCTTTTTGATGGTTCGAAAGGGGGGACTCGGGCTCTGAGATCCTGAGGACATGAACCTCCGAGCTCAGGAAGTTTCAACCTTCAACTGGGTGGCGATGGGGGTTACGGTTCCCCAAGAGGCCGATTGATACACTGCGGGAAGTGAATATCGAAATCCCGGAGTTCTCGCGGTGATTCCTGCCTGCGCCTCGTCCCGAATCGAGTCCCTCAGCGAGGGGCTGATCGAAGCCGGCTGGTTGTTGGCGCTGGGCCTGGTTCCGCTGCTGTTCAACATCTACAGCAGCCGCAACTACGAACCTGACAAGGTGGCGCTACTGCGTTCGCTGGCCGTCGTCATGGTGGCCGCATGGCTCTGGAAGATTGTGTGCGGCGGACGTCTGAGTCGACCTCTTCCGTTGCCAGACCGGAGTGCCGCGAGTTCGAAGCTTCGCCCATTGAGTGGGGCCGCCAGATCTCTTTTTCTGGTGCCGCTCGCTCCCCTCGTCGCCGCGCTGGCCATCCTGCTGGTTGTAGGATCGATCATGTCAGTGGACTCCCGGCTGAGCTGGCTCGGTTCCTACGCACGTGCGCAGGGGACCTGGACCCAACTGACCTACCTGGTGGTGTTCGCGTTCGTTCTGACGCATCTTCGCTCGCGGGCCCAGTGGCGCCGCGTCGTTTATACGGTGATTGTCGCAAGTGCATCGATCTCGCTCTATGGAGTGTTCCAGGAGCTTGGCATCGACCCTGTGACGACCGCCGTTTCGTCACGCCGTGTCTACTCGACCCTGGGAAACTCGATCTTCCTCGGAGCCTATCTCGTGATGGTCATGTTTTTGACGGGCCTCGAGTTCGGCACAGAGGTGGTGGAGTGGTCGCGACGCAGGAAGATGACCTCAAGTTCAAAGTTGTGGCCTGGCCGGCGGACCGTTGTCCTCGGAGCGGTCCTGCTCTGCCAGCTGACTGCCCTGGTGCTGTCCCAGAGCCGCGGCCCGTTTCTCGGGATGCTCTGCGGCGCCTACGTCCTCATCCTGGTAGGTTTGCTCCGTCTCCGCAGGTTGGGGGGAAACTCGCCGTTGCTCCAGCGGTGGGGTTCGCAGATCCGTTGGGCGGTTCCGGGGGTTGTGGGGTCGGCCCTTCTCACCCTGGCGATTCTGGTCGTGGTCAACATGCCGGGCTCGCCGTTGGAGAACATGCGAAAAGTGCCGTACGTCGGTCGTCTTGGAAGCGTGCTCGATGCCGAATCCAGGACCATCCAGGTCCGACTCTATATCTGGCGGTCCGTTTCCGAACTGTTGCGGTCGGGAGAACCCCTCGAGACGCCCGACGGCACTCCGGACAGGCTCCACGGCCTTCGATCCGCCTTCGGAACCGGCCCGGAAACCATGGGAATTGCTGTCAACCGTTTCGTGGAGCCGAAGCTCGGGCAGCTCGAAAACGTCACCAAGATCCCCGACCGATCACATAACGAGATCTTCGATCTTCTCGTGATGGAGGGTTCTGTCGGCACCGTGATTTGGCTGAGTATTTTCTTCGCCGTGTGTGGCCTCGCGCTGCGCCGGCTGGGCCTGATCCGCTCTCGTGCTCAGGCCGTGGGCTTTTGGTCGGCCCTCTTTGTCGGCTCTGTGCTCGGGGCCGTGACGCCGTGGCTCGCCAGCGGCGAGGCCACGATGTCGGGCGTCGGGCTCTCAGTCGGTCTTGTCTTGAGTCTGACACTGTTCGTGACCGCCCAGTCCCTGATCGACAGCTCAGGCAAAGAACCCGATACGCGAAGCCCCGGGACAGTCTCGGATTGGCTGGTGCTCGCTCTGCTCGCCACCTTCGTTGCTCACATGGTGGAGATTCAGGTCGGAATTGCCATCACCACCACCCGGCTGTTTTTCTGGTTCTTCGCGGCCGTGGCTGTCCTCGCGGCCCGGGGCTGGCTGTCTGCGGAATCCCAGCCGTTCAGTTCGGGTGCCTCGCCGATGTCTGGTGTGAAACCTGGCCGGGGCGAGAACCCGGAAAGGTCGCTTACTTTTCCATCCACCAAACGGGTACCTCCCGACGATGCCCGCCGCGGTATCGTGGTCTACTCGCTGATCTCCGGGTCACTCTGCATCCCATGGGTTTTCGCGATGACTCTCTCCTCGCCAAAGGCACAAACCCTCGGTGGAATCCTCACCAACTCGTGGTTCGGGAGTGACACGGTGCCGGCGGTCATGCACTTCTCGGCCCTCTGTTGGTTGGTGTTGGTCACGATCTTCGTTGGGCTCGCCTTGTCGTTTCCCTCGAGCCGGGGCGCTGCCGGCAGAATGCGCCCGGGGCTTGGAACGGCTGTCGCGCCGGCCGTTGGACTAGTCGCGGTCTTTGCCGTGATTCAGGCCGGTCGGGTCGCGCACGTCATCGTGCGCACCGGAGCTCCCAACGAGACCCTTTTGGACGCGGAGTTCGTCGCCAATCACTTCGCCGTTCTTGTGGGTGGGCTCGTTTTCGTTGGCCTCGTCGTCGGAGCTCTCCTGGGATTGTCGCGCGGAGAGAGGCTCCCCTGGACACGCCAAATAGTGTGGCGTTCAATCGTGTCGGGCCTGCTGATCGCCGTGGCTGCGGTCATCGTGGTGGAGCGGTACAACATCGATCCGATTCGGGCAGACAGCCTCCTCAGGGTTGGCAACCACCTTTTGACCCGGGATCGGGTAGAGGCCGGTCTCGAGGTCCTCGATCGCACCGTGGCCCTGAGTCCCCGAGAGCCGATGTACCAGCTCGTGCGCGGTTCTGTCGCCTTGAAAGCGGCGACGACCGCCGGAGACGTGGCCAGCCGCAGCAGACTATTCGCGATTTCGGAGTCCAGCCTTCGACGGGCGATCGAGCTCGCGCCGCTCGATCCGGACCACTCGGCAAATCTCGCCCGGTGCCTGGCACGCCAGGCGAGTGTCGAAGAGAATCGAGTGCGAAGAACCGAGTTCATCGAACGGTCCAGCGAGCATTACGACGCGGCGATTCGACTGAGACCCAAGTCGGTCGTATTTCTCAACGAGTCCGGCCGATTGTTGCTGAACATAGGGCGAAACGGCGAAGCCCTCAACCGGCTCGAGCGTGCTGTGGAGCTCGACCCGACGTTCACTGAGCCATACATCGCTCTGGCTATGATTGCCGAGCGGTCCGCCGCCACCGCGAGGTCGCGGGGCGATGTCGCGGTGTCGCTCCGCAATCTTGTGGCGGCGGTGGATTTCTATGACCGGGCACTCGAGGTGCAGCCGGATCTCGAGCCGGCGCAAAAGGGTCGCGAAAGGGTGCGGCAGGCGGTCTCATCGCTGGAGAGTCCGGATTAGCCCACATTTTCCTCCAGCTTTTCATGGACCGCCTGCCACGTTTCGGTAGCGGGTTGTCGTCGTTTGCTCTTGACCCGCGGGCTTTCTGACAATCCAAAGTCCATTGCGGAATTGGCCCCCTTCACCCGTGTTACACTTTGCCTGCTGATATACAACCCTGATCCCGTGGTATCGGATCGAATCTCGATTCTGGGAAAGCGTTATGAGACGAGATCGCTCCATTGATGCATCGTTGGTTGTCGGCGCCGTCCTGGCGTCGGTGGTCTTCGTAACCGGACTCGCGGCCGTCAGCGGCTTTGCCGCGAAGATGAACGAAAAATCAGCAACACGCATCGCGTCCCAGAGCGCCTCCGTAGAGATCGCCGGCGAAAGCGGGTTTCGTCTGGAAATGGACCTCCATGCCGGCGAGGTGGTGCCGGGGGGGCGGGTCGAGTACCTCGTGCGTTACGAGAACGTGGGGCCAATCACCGAAACTGTGTCCATTACCGACACGATGCCGTTTTGGTCCAATTTTGTCGAGGCATGGTGGGGGGAAGGTGACCAGCCGAACGCGGGCCAACCTCTGACGACGACGGTCGTACTCGACGAGGCGGTGATCTTGGACCTCGGGCAGCTCGAGGGCGGGGGTGCAAGGTGGTTCCACGTCGCGGTGTGGCTCCCCTCGGATGTGGAGCCGGGCCAGACGATCACCAACACTACTGAGATAGCGCCGGCCTCGTTCGAAACAAGCCTCGATAACAACCTCGACGTTCGGGTCGATACCCTCAACGATTGGGGCCCGAACCTCGTGGTGCGCAAGGCTCACGAGTGGTCGCTGCCAGGCTACGACAAGCTGTCCTACTCGATAGGCTTCTGGAATCTCGGCAACTCCGCGCAGACCGACGTCTTAATCACAGACACTCTTCCCGCGACCACCACCTACGACGGGTTGTGGCACACGGATTTCCCCGGCGTGGAGCCAATTATCGAGGAGCCGGGTATGCTCGTTTGGCGAGTGGCGAACCTGGACCCGGGTGAAACGGCGCAGATTAATTTTCACGCTCGGCTGGACAACCCCGGCGCGCCCCTGCAATTCTTCACCAACACCGTCAGCATAGTGACTCCTCAAGGCGACGTGAACCCTGCGGACAACTGGTTCGGGGACGTGGCGTTCAGCGGGAACTCGATCACTGAGGTCCACCTGGAGACAGAGACTGCGAACGGCAGAGTGTGGGGATTCGCACATGCATACGACGCGATCACCGGGACGATTCAGCTGGAGGTCGGAGGTCAAACCCTGTTGACGGATTGGGACCTCACATGCGGTGGTTGCTGGGAGTTCCTCGACGTAGGGCCGATATTGGCCGGCGACGCGATCACCCTGGATGCCGGGGCCGGCGCTCCGGTCGTCATCGACATACCAACTCCGATCACGGCCACGGCCGACACCGACATCAACCAGGTGTGGGGCCAGATCGACCACCTGGATGGGGAATCCGTCGAGGCAGAGCTCAACACGGTGGGTACTCTGCAGGTCACGACGGACAACAACGGGAACTTCGTCGCGAACTTCCCGGACATACCCAACGGGGAACAGGGCGAAGTGCGGTACCCGACCGTTATCAACTGGGCGAACGTAGTGTTCCACCGTAGGATCGACAACCCGGATGTCGTGATGAATGTCAACTTCGCCCATGACTGGGTCGAGGGGCCCTACGAGCCGGGGCACACCGTTTGGATCACGGTGACCGAGTCCGACCGGAGCACCGTCAAGGGAACTGCCCAGCTCGAGACCTCGGAAACTGGATTCAGCACCCAGATCGACGGCGCGTGGCCGGTGGCGCAACCGGATATCCTGCCGGGTGACTGGGTCTTCGTGAACGCCGACAACGGTGAGTCGGCGGAAGCCCGGGTGGGCGACATCTCCGGTGAACTGGACTTCGACACCGACGTGATCACCGGTACGGTCACCGCGCCATGGTTGACTGGTCCGGTCACCGCCAGGTGTGAGGTGTGGGAGGAGGGTGGCGAGGGCATCGTGGTAAACGATGTCGATCCGAACGGCGGATCTTTCCGCTGTGATTTCGGGGGCCTCTGGGACCTGCAACCGGCCCACCAGGTGGCCTTGTTGTACGTAGAGCCCGACAATCACAGTGTCATCAATATTTTCCAGGATGTACCTCCGCAGCTGGAGATCACCAAACGCGGCGAGGGCCAACCGACCACGGGCGGTAACTTCGAGTACGTCGTAAATTTCCGAAACACAGGAGGGGGCGCGGCCGAAAACACCGTTATCACCGACACCCTGCCTGCAGGTGTCGCCTACGTGGGGAACACCTCTCCCTTTACGGTGACGGTGACGGTGCCGGTGACGGCCACCCATGCGATCGCTGTCTTCGACGTCGGATTCCTCGAACCCGATGTCGAAGTCGGCTTTTCGCTCTTCGCCCAGATCAACGCGCCCATGACCTCAGCCATCACCAACACGGTCGAAATCAGTGCTTCAAACGTCGTCACCATGACCGCTCCAGGCCCGGCCGGGTGGGGCAACGTCATCCAACCCAACGAGACTGACCTCGCGGTTGCTATCAACCCTCGCCCCGCACAGCCCGCCCCCGGCGGTGATCTGTACTGGGACCTCGAGGTCTGCAACGAGGGGGTTACCTCGAGTAGCACCGCGGTGGTCACCTGCACGCTGCCGGCATCGACCACATTGTTGTCCTTTTGGTCCGACGATCCGGGATGGGAAGAGGTCCCCTCGCAGTCGAACAGCCTCGTCGTGTCGCGCCCCACAGCAACCGGAAGTCGATGCACCGCACTCCACTTGCACACCACGGTAGCGCAGGATGTGATGCCGAACGATCTGCTGTGCGGTCAGTCCCTGATTAATGCCGCCAATGACGTGAACCCTTCCAACGACACCAACGAACTCTGCGTCACGGTTGTTGATCCCCACGTCAATGTCGCCGTGCACAAGCATATTGACTCTGGCGTTGCGATCCCCGGCGGCCGGCTGGACTACGGTCTCGGGTACGAGAATGCGGGGAACGTCGGCCTCGGGACACTGGTGCTCACCGACACTCTTCCGATCGGCGCGACCTTCGACTCTGCGTGGTTGGACGACGGTACGCCCTTCGATCCGACGTTCGTCACCTCCGATTTGGTGGGCTGGGAGATTCCCGAACTCGGCGCCGGTTTGGCCGGCTCATTCCACGTCAGAGTGAACATCCAGCCCGACATGGCCCCCGACTCGGTTCTCACTAACACCGTGCATATCACGCCGCTCCCCGGGGAGGATTCCTACGACGACAACGCCGACAACGCGGTGGCTCGACTGAACCCACCGGGGCCGAACCTGACCGTCACCAAATGGCACGAGTGGCGAGTGCCCAGCCTCGATCAACTGGCCTATGAGATCAATTTCTGGAATTTCGGCAACGAGCCGGTCGAAGGGTTTGTCATCACGGACACGCTCCCTGTGGGGACCGCCTGGAGCGGCGGATGGGAGTCGAATGACCCCGAGCGAATTTCGGGTTTCCAGAGCGGGTCTGGAGGTCTGATTTGGGGGTTGTCGGATCTGGCGCCGGGTGAGGGGGGCTGGGTCCGCTTCGCCGTCGACCTGGATGAGCCCGCCACTCCCGGGAGGTTCTTCGTCAACACGGTGGAGATTTCAATGCCACCGGGA
>Ga0224513_10000176_pt1 | contig 22702 bp, 16 predicted proteins | sample SF_May12_sed_USG_5_FD_169109 | JGI IMG/M metagenome (GOLD analysis project Ga0224513, IMG submission 169109) | Sediment microbial communities from San Francisco Bay, California, United States - SF_May12_sed_USGS_21 | ecosystem: Environmental > Aquatic > Marine > Sediment | place: USA... | reverse complement strand
TGGATCCACAGACGAAGCGACTGGGATGCATGCTATTTGCTAGATTAAAAGAAAGACTGAATCTAAGGGAGGTATAGGCTAATGCTGACTCGCAAATGACACGACCATCGGAGGGTCGGCGCGCAAAAAACTACATGCCTAGCATTGTGTCGTGGCAAATTGGTCAATAGATAGAATGTTCTTAGGAGTATCTCGAATTGCAATATTGAGGAGCGTTAGAATTCGTCACCACTTGTAATTCTTATCCAATTCGCGGTCCTCGAAATAGAATACTCCTACTGCCAAAGTTAATAGGTCGTCTTCTCTGGATTCTTCTTCGTTTAGCGTTTCATACGCCATAAAAAGATCATCTATGGTCTCGGCAAACGACTCGATTCTGTCTGCCGAAATTCTCTTCAGGCGAGGAACATCACTCTTACTTACAGACTGCGTGAACGCGATACGTTGAGGCCATGTAGAACCGACTCTATTTGGATTCGTATTGTGGGAGACAGTTGCAAGCAACGGATAGACTCCATGAACCAGGGAGGCGACCAGACTTTCTTGATCACCCTCAGGTCGAAACGTCCGCTTCAAAACTGTTAGATATCCGTGTTCATCCTCCTCAATGGCCCCCACACGCTTTAGTTCCGTTCGCATAGCGCCTGGCGGTATATCCCCGCCAAAACGCCGAACCAAACTTGAGAAAGACTTGCTTTCACCGGAGAAAGGCAACTTTGAGGGTAGTCCTGAAGAATCAAGGAATTCACGATCCGCATGCCAAAAATGGAGGATGTCCCACATCGGCGTTGGCTTTACAACCACCGTGTGTTCGCCATCCGTGATTTTGTCTCGAAGTCGACGCACTTCCTTTCGCGTCAGGCCCGTCATAACCGCAACCCGAGATATATTTGTTGGTCTGCCGCGGAGGCCGAAATCGGAGCTAGCTACATCGACGAACGCAGTCTTTGCAATTTCCGAGAACTCCCTGAAGCCGATACCAAAACGCAACAAGATCCGCGCGATCGGTTTCAGTACAACCAGGAAAGCCCCGAGAATTTGTCTTTGAATGTCGTCGCGCATGGGCGATTAATATATTGATCCACTGGATATTTTTCCAACAAAAACCCAATGTTGGGAAAAATTGCCCATGCTTTCTCACGATCGCGATTCGATTGCTACAGGTGTTTCTTGATGAACTCATGGGAATCGTGGGTGGCATCCCGTACAGCCCAGCAAATGCGATCTTCAGATTTATCGGCTATATGCCTTCCAACAAGGCTTCAAACTGAGATTCGTTGAGCGTTTCCACGCCCAACTGCTGCGCTTTGCTGAGCTTCGACCCGGCCTTTTCGCCAAAAATGACATAGTCCGTCTTTTTCGAGACGCTACCGCTTACCTTGCCACCCAGCGCCTGGATACGGTCTCTCGCCTCGTCCCGGGTCATGGCGGCAAGCGTCCCGGTCAGTACGAAGGTCTTGCCGGCCAGCGGGCCATCCCTGGGTGCGGAGCGCGGCTCCGATTCCTTCCAATGTACCCCTGCATCTCTAAGCCTGGCGATCACCTCACGGTTGTGCGCCTCATCAAAGAAGGCGCGAATTCTCGAGGCGACAACCGGGCCGACGTCGGCTACCGACAACAATTCCTCTTCAGATGCCGAAATAATCGTGTCCAGCCCGCCGAAGTGCCCAGCCAGGTTTGCCGCCGTCGCCTCTCCTACCTCACGAATTCCGAGCGAGTATAGGAAGCGGGCCAATGTAGTACTTTTGCTTATCTTGATCGCGTCGATCAGGTTCTGTGCAGATTTTTCGCCCATACGCTCGAGCGACGCCAGTTCATCTTTTTCGAGCCTGAAAAGACCGGCCGGCGTCTTGATGCGGTCGATGCTGACGAGTTGCTCGATGAGCTTTGTGCCGAGTCCGTCAATGTCCATCGCCCGTCGGGAAACAAAGTGCTTCAGCGCCTCGACGCGCTGCGCAGAGCAATACAGGCCCCCGGTACACCTCGCAACTGCCTCGCCCTCCTCCCTGACCACTGCCGACCCGCAAACGGGGCACTTTGCAGGCAGCTTTACCTTCCTGGCGCCCTTGGGTCGGCCGCTCTTGATAACGCTGACCACCTCCGGAATAACGTCCCCGGCACGACGCACAATTACGGTATCGCCGATGCGTACGTCTTTGCGGGTTACCTCGTCCATATTGTGCAAGGTCGCGTTGCTGACGGTGACGCCGCCGACGAATACGGGTTCCAGTCGTGCCACCGGCGTCAGCGCACCGGTTCGCCCGACCTGAAATTCAACGCCTTTCAATACGGTCAATTCTTCCTGCGCCGGAAACTTATGGGCGATCGCCCAGCGAGGTGCCCGGGACACGAAGCCAAGCTCTCGTTGTTCGGCACGACTATTGACCTTGTAAACAACACCGTCGATCTCATAGCTCAAGGAATCCCGCCGGGCCGCCAGGTATTCGTAGTACACGAGGCATCCATCGATGCCTTCCACGACATTACGTTCGGGGCAGGTCTTCAGGCCCCACGTTTGCAGTTGGTCAAGCACCTCACTGTGTTCATCCGGCATGTCGCGACCTTCCACGATACCCACCGAGTAGACGTATATATCGAGCGGGCGCTCTGCCGTCAGACGTGGGTCCAGCTGTCGCAGGCTGCCGGCCGCCGCATTGCGCGGATTGACGAACGTCTTCTCACCGGTCTCCCTGGCTTTCTTGTTGTACGCCTCGAACCCGGCTTTGGGCATGAAGACCTCGCCACGAACTTCCAGCGTCTCCGGGTAGTCGTTGCCAATCAACCTCAAAGGTACGGCGTCGATGGTCCGCACATTGTGGGTAATGTCTTCGCCCCGCGTGCCGTCACCGCGGGTCGCCCCCTGTTGAAGTGTGCCGTTGACGTACAGGAGGCTTACCGCAGCTCCATCGAGTTTCGGCTCCGCCGCGTAGCGCAGATGTTCGCCGCCGTCCTCGAGTTCGAGCCTGTCGACAACCCGTCGGTGGAAATCCCGCAGCTCCTCCTCGGAAAAGACATTGTCCAGAGACAGCATTGGCAAGCGATGTTCAATTGTCCCGAAAGCCTCGATCGGCTTGGCGCCAACTCTTTGCGTTGGTGAATCCGGCGTTACGAGTTCGGGATGTTGCACCTCGAGTGCCTGCAGTTCCCGAACCAGCCGGTCGTACTCGACGTCCGGAATTTCAGGCGCATCGAGGACGTGGTAGAGATAATTGTGGCGCCGGATCTGCTCGCGCAGGGATTCAACCTTATCAACGACATCTCTGGCGGTCATGGAGGAGATCCGAAGGTCGTGCTTCAGGCAACCTTGATACTGTGCTCGAACTGGATGACGTCCTCGCGCATATAGCGTTCCCGCTGGATGCTGAGGGTGCTGCCGGACTCGTCGAGTAGTTCTCCGTCGAGTGCCTGGGCGACCGCACGCGCCGCCGACATCATCATGTCGAAGGCTTCCGCCGCTTCCACCGGGCCCGGCAATATCAGGAACACGCTGATGCCGGGAAGTTCCTGCTCCTTGATGTTGGTGAGGTCGAAACTGCCGGGCTCCAAAAGGCTCGCGGCGCTGAAGATCGTTTCGTCCTCGTTGTTGCCGTCGTAGCGGTGGAAGATGCCGAACTTGCCGTGACGCATGCCGATGCCGCGCAGGCTGAGAATCAGTTCGTCGCCGCGGAAAGAGCCACCGTCGCGTGCAACGAGCCTCAATGTCACGATCTTTTGCGGGACTTTCTCCGTAGAGACAGGAGCATCACGGGCGTCGGCGGTCTCGGCAAGCGGGGGATTCTCGGATGCGTCTTCCAAGTCCGGAAGCGCCGGGGCATCGTCCGCCCCCAGTTTCGGTTCGACACGCTCCGATTGCAACGGCCCCTGTTCGAGGCTGGATTTTTGACGGCGACTGTAGAAATAGACACCGGCGATTACCAGTAGTCCGAAGAGCAACAGCAACCAGCGCAGACCGTCCATCTATCAGTCCAGTTTCTTCGTGTGAGCTAGCTCGCCGCCATCTTCACCGCCGCGTCGAGATCGACGGACACCAGACGGGAGACGCCGGGTTCCTGCATGGTAACACCAGTCAGTTGTCGCGCCATCTCCATCGTGCCCTTGTTATGGGTGATGAAAACAAACTGCACCTTGTCCGACATCTCCTGGACGATATCGCAGAAGCGGCCAACATTAGCGTCGTCCAGCGGTGCATCGACCTCGTCGAGCAGACAAAACGGCGCAGGATTCAACTCGAAGATGGCGAACACCAATGCAACGGCAGTCAGCGCCTTCTCGCCGCCGGACAGCAGGTGGATGGTGCTATTGCGCTTGCCCGGAGGGCGCGCCATCACCGTGACCCCAGCGGAGAGCAGGTCATCGCCAATGAGCTCCATGTAGGCGTGACCGCCGCCGAAGAGTTTCGGGAACAGGCGCTGGAAGCCGGCGTTGACATTCTCGTACGTTTCCCGGAATCGCGACCGCGTCTCCCGGTCGATCTTGCGAATTGCAGCTTCGAGCGTCTCCAGCGCGTCGGTAAGGTCCGCGAGCTGGGAGTCGAGATATTCCTTACGTTCCGACTGTTCCTTGAACTCATCGATGGCCGCAAGGTTGATCGGGCCGAGTCGATCGATACGCCGACGCACTTTCTCCAGTTTCTCTTCCCACAGCTCGATCGACGCAGCGTCATCGAGCCCTTCCAAAAGCGCTTCGAGTTCGAACTCCGTTTGCGCCAGCTGCTCGGCAACGCCCTCGCGCCGGACTCGTATTTCGCGGAGTGCCATCTCCGCTTCGTTAACTTCATTGCGAGCCGCATCGACGGCCTGCTCAATCTGCATGCGGCCCTGATCGAGCTCACGCAAACGGTTGTCCACTTCCTCGACCTGCCGGCGCGCGGTTGCAAGTTCCTGCTCGACGTGAACACGCCGCTGCAGCTGTTCCTCGAGACGAGATTTGTTCTCCTCGAGAGGCGCCTCGCGCTGCTCGAGTTGTTCCCGGATCTCCTGCTCGCGCGTCTCGAACTGCCTGAGCTGCGACTGCATGCGTTCGAGGTTCTGCGCGGCAGATTCCTTGCTGGAACGTCGGCTCTCGAACTGAATTCTAATCTTCTGTACGGCATCGCGATCCTGGCGGGCCTGCGCGCGCACGCGCTCGAGTTCCTCACGGAGTTCCGCACGCCGTGACTCAAGGCTGCTTCGCTGCGCCACCAGTTCTTCGAGGCTGCTGTCCGCCTGCACGAACATGCGCTGCGATTCCCGCAGCTGCTCCTCTGCAGAAATCTTATCGTTGTCGACTTCGTGGGCTTCCTCGGTGATCGCTGCTTCCCGGGCACTGACCTGTTCCATCTGGTAGCGCAGAGAATCGAGCGCGGAACGCACTTCCGAGTACTCGGATATGACCGCAGCAGCATCGCCCTGCATCGACTCGCGGCGCTCCTCGAGCTGCGTAAGCCGCATCCGGCCGTCCGTCATCAGTTTACGGGCGCTCTCGAAACGCGCACGATATTCGCGAAGATTGGTCTTTACCCGGCGCATCTCGTGCTCGCGGGACAGGACACCGGATTTCGAGTCCTTGTCGCGCGATACACGCAGCCAGCTCCGGCCGAGCCAGATGCCGTCGGCCGTAACGACCGATTCGCCGTCCCCCAGATCGTCGCGCATCGCCAGTGCCTCGTTGAGAGACTTGGCCACGCACACGCGAGAGAGAATCCCGGAAATGGACTGCGGTGCGCCCCTGACCTGCCCGGCCAACATCTCCGGTGCGCCGGTCGCTGAGGCGTCCGCCGATCCCTCCAGCAAGAGGGTCACGTTCCCGGATTTGAGGCTCGAGATACTCGCGGTGAGCGGCTCGATATCCGGAACGCAGACTGCCTGCAGGTAATCGCCGAGCACGGTTTCTACGGCCTTTTCCCAGCCATCGGCAACATCGAGTGTCTTGGCGACACGGCGATCGCCATCAACGCCCTCGCCCTCGAGCCAGCGCTGCACGCCTTCATCACCTTCACCGAGCGCCGCCTTCTGCAACGCATCTAGCGACGCAAATCTCGCCTGTGCCGCCTGCACAGTGCCCCGGCGCTCGTCTACGAGGCGGGTCAGTTTCTGATCCTGATCGCGCAGCTTGCGGATCTTTTCGGCGATGTCGGCAAGCGCGCGGTCGAATTCGTCCCGCGCCTGGCGCTTGCGCTGTTCCCGCTCCGTCAGTTTCTCGAGCTTTGCTTTAAGCTCGTCGCGATCGCTTGACGAGCGCGCATCATCCAGTTTCCTGCGCCGCTCGCTGTAACCGCGAATGCGCGACTCGATCTGCTCCGCTCGGGTCTGCTCGATATTTCGCTGTTGTTGCGCCTCATTGAATTTGCACGTGCACTCGTCCCATTGCTCCTGCCAGTCGGCCAGTGCGGCTTCCGCCCGCTGTAGCGATTCGGCGGAGGCCGTCTCGGCGTGCTCGGCCTGCTCGAGGCCCGGAACGAGTTCATTGAGAGTCAGCTCTAGCTGGGCAATTTCCGACTCGTCCTTGTCGATGTGCTCGATAATCTCTTTCGCACCCAGGATGGCCTGCTCGAGATCCTTCTCCTGCCGTTCGCGGAGTTCATTGGCGTGCTCGATCGACTGCTCCAGCCGCGCGATCTCGGACCCCACCTTGTAGTAGCGGCCCTGAACCTCGTTGAAAAGATCCGTCCGTTCAGACTGGTGCGCCCGGGCTTCCTCAATACTGGCTTCGAGTTTGCGCTGGCCAGCGATCTGCTCCTCGAGGCGGGTCTTGCGTTCGTCAAGTCGAGAACTGGCGGCACTGGCCTTCTCATCGAGATGATAAGTACGGAGCGCCAGCAATTCGGCAGTCGTACGCCGTTCCTCGTCCTTGTAGCGGCCATAGCGCTCGGCTGTCTTCGCCTGGCGGTCGAGATGCTTGATGTGCTTTTCCACCTCTTCGAGGACGTCCTGCAGGCGGGACAGGTTTTCCCTGGTGTGCTTGATGCGGTTTGATGTCTCCTTACGCCGCTCTTTGTACTTCGAGATGCCCGCGGCCTCCTCCAGGAAAACGCGCATCTCCTCGGGCTTGGCCTCGATGAGCCTCGAGATCATTCCCTGCTCGATGATCGAGTAGCTGCGCGGGCCTAGGCCCGTGCCGAGGAAAACGCCCGTTATGTCCTTGCGGCGACACCGGGTGCCGTTCAGGTAGTAGGTCGAGATCCCGTCCCGGCTGACCTCGCGCCGGATGCCGATCTCCGCGTATTTCGCGTATTGGCCTTCCAGCGTGGTATCGGCGTTGTCGAACAGCAGCTCCACCGATGCTGCACCCACCGGTTTGCGGGCACTGGAGCCGTTGAAGATCACGTCCGTGATGGAGTCGCCACGAAGCCTGCTGGCCGAGCTTTCGCCCATCACCCAGCGGACGGCGTCGATTACGTTGGATTTACCGCAGCCATTGGGGCCCACCACGCCGACGAGGCTGCTGGGAAAGGTAATAGTGGTGGGGTCTACAAATGATTTGAAGCCGGCAAGCTTGATCTTGCTTAGTCGCATGCGATGGATTGTGCCCAATACCAGAGAGTTCGCCGTAGTTTAAAGGAATTTCCAAAATAAAACGATTCTCATTGCCCTGGGGGCACTGGCTGGCCGCCGCCGCTCGTGCGGCCGGAATCCCCGCGAAAATCCGCTAAAAAATGGGCTTCCATGCGCGAAGAAGCCATGTATAATCCCCGCCTTTTCTCGATCCGGCAGGAGTCGAAGATGCCCGCAAAAAAGGCCGCGAGCAAAAAGCGCCAGAAAGCCAAAGCCACTCGCAGGAAGGTGACTGCGAAGAAAAAGCCGGCCCGCAAAAAGGCGGCCAGCAAGCGCAAAGTTACAAGGAAAAAGGCAGTGACAAAGAAACGGGCAACAAGGAAGAAGACCGCGAAGAAAAAGGTCGCCAAGAAAAAAGTAGCGAAGAAGAAGGTTTCGAGGAAGAAGGTGGCCAAGAAAAAGGCCGCCAAGAAGAAAACTTCGAAGAAGAAGGTTTCGAAGAAGAAAGTAGCGAAGAAGAAGGTTTCGAAGAAGAAGGTTTCGAAGAAGAAGGTTTCGAAGAAGAAGGTTTCGAAGAAGAAGGTGGCCAAGAAAAAGGCCGCGAAGAGGAAGATTTCGAAGAAGAAGGCCAGCACGAAGCGTCCCGCGGCCCGGAAGAAAGCTGCGCGGCCGCGCCGTTCCCGCGGCGAGGTCCTGACTGCGCCGATACACGGTATCAGCCCGTATCAGCCGAAACGCGGTGAGGAATACATGGGCGACGAGCAGCTCGAGCATTTTCAGGAGATTCTGAATTCCTGGAAGCGCGAGCTGATGAACGAAGTTGACCGCACCGTGCACCACATGCAGGACGAGGCGGCAAATTTTCCCGATCCCAACGACCGCGCCACGCAGGAGTCCGAGTTCGGTCTCGAGCTACGTACCCGGGACCGTGAACGCAAGCTGCTGCGCAAGATCGATTCGGCGCTTGCGCGAATCGAGGACGGCAGCTACGGCTACTGCGAAGAAACCGGCGAGGAAATCGGGTTGAAGCGGCTGGAAGCTCGTCCCGTCGCCACGCTGTGCCTCGAAGCACAGGAGCGGCGAGAGCTGGCAGAACGCCAGTTCCGCGACCGGGACGATCGCTACAGATAGGTCACCCTATGTGGGGCGCTTTGCGCCCTCACCCACCGGGCCCCTGCATTTCGGTTCCCTGCTCGCGGCGGCTGCCAGCTACCTGCAGGCCCGCCGGCGTGGCGGCACCTGGCTGGTGCGCATCGAAGATATCGATCCGCCCAGGGAACAACCGGGGGCTGCAGAACGCATCCTGGAGGCGCTGGATTGCTACGGCTTCGAGTGGGACGGTGCGGTCATTTACCAGAGTCGAAGCCATCCCTCACACGAGGCCGCACTATCGCGCCTCCTCGACGCCGGCTACGCCTATCGCTGTGGCTGCTCGCGTAGCGACCTGGCCGACACGCCCCGCGGCCCGCTGGGCATTATTTATCCGGGTACCTGCCGCGCGGGCTGCTCCGCAGACGAAACGGCGATTAGAGTCCGTACGGACGATTCGGGAATTGCATTCGTCGATGGCCTGCAGGGTCCGCAGCAACAGCACCTTGAATCCGAATCCGGCGATTTCGTTATCTGGCGCCGCGACGGCCTCGTTGCCTACCATCTCGCGGTAGTCGTTGATGATCATGAGCAGGGCGTGACCGAGATTGTCCGTGGCATCGATCTCATGGACTCGACCTGCCGGCAGATCTGGCTGCAGCAACTGCTGGGCTACTCTACGCCGGACTACCTGCACATTCCGGTCGCAGCGCATGCCGACGGTCAGAAACTGAGCAAACTGACCGGCGCCAAAGCCGTGCCGCTGGGTCGCCCGGAGAAATTACTGGTGCAGGTGCTGGCCGCCCTTGGGCAGCAGCCCCCCAGCGCCCTGGGCAAGGGTTCACTGCAGGAAATCTGGTCCTGGGCTGTGGAGCATTGGCACATCGAGACCCTCGCCAGCAGGACCCGGATCGTGGTCGACAGCAGCGCTATGGCTGAAGGCAAAAATGGGCTATTGTAGTTGCCGCACGTAGATCGAGGCTTCGCATGAGCAACCCCCGCGTTATCAAGAAATACCCGAATCGCAGACTGTACGACACGGAAGAGAGCCGATATATCACGCTTGCGGATATCAAGGACCTTGTCATGAACAAGGTCGATTTCGAAGTGATCGACAAGAAGTCCGGAGAAGACATCACGCGTACCATATTGTTGCAGGTAATCAGCGACCAGGAGCAGCACGGCGACGCCATCATGACCGAGGACTTCCTCGCACAGATCATCCGTGCCTATGGCTCTGTCGTGCCTGATTTCATGGCCAGGTACCTCGAACAAAGCATGAGCTTCTTCATGAAACAGCAGAAGTTCGTGCAGGGCCAGGTAAAGAGCGTCGTTGGCACTGACCCGATCAGCGCCATGGCCGACCTGACGCAGAAAAACTTCGCACGACTGCAGTCGCTGCAGGAAGAGATGCTCAAGGGCTTCTCCCCGGACAGCGATGCCTCCTCGGCCGGCAATGATGCTGACACGCCCGACGATCGCAAGCGTACCGGCTGACTTGTTCGTACAGGCGCTCAACGATTTACCGGCGCCTTGACATAAAAGCCGTCAATGACCAATCTGGGCAGGTGCAACGGGGATTTGCTCCCCCGCCCCCCGTTGCAATGCCTGAAGGGTTCAATACTCAATGGCAGGCCCCCTGCGAAAGTGGGGGGCCATTTTTTTGCCCAGTCGACAACCCGGCAACGACGCCGAAATGGCTCCTGAAAGCAACGACAAGCGCATAGTGCGCAGCAACTTCCGGGCGGCGCGATGGTTGCGAAACCGACACGCGCAGACCATCTATCCGTCCATACCCTGGGCCTGGCGCGAGCGGCCCCATCTCCGGCGCGAGGTTCTCAAGTTGCCGGACGGCGACGAAACTGCCGTCGACTGGATGGTCGAGACCGAAGAAACGCCGAAAACCGCGCCATTGCTCATTATCCTTCACGGGCTCGAAAGCTCGGCGGAATCGGCATACGCCCGCATGCTCATGCAGGCCGGCGCCGCCCGACAGTGGCGCTGTTGCGTCCTCCATTTCCGGGACTGTGGCGACTACCGTAACGTCCTGCCGCGGCGCTACCACGCCGGGGAAACCAACGACGTTCGTTATTTAGTGGCCAAGCTTGAGCGGGAGGGCCAGTTCGGGCCGATCGTCGCGGCGGGTTACTCCCTGGGTGGCAATGTGCTTTTGAAGTACCTCGGCGAGAGCGGCGCCGGTTGCCCACTCAAGGGCGCGGCCGCCGTTTGTGTTCCGCTGAATTTGCACGAATGTGCAGAGGCATTAAATAGCGGTCTTTCAAGAGGTTATCAGCGTTATTTGCTAAACCGCATGAAGCAATCGGTAACCCGGAAATTCAATCCGCATACGGCGGCATTTGACTGGCAGAAGGCAATGCAGGCGAAGACGTTCGCAGAATTCGATGATGCCGTTACGGCACCCCTGCACGGATTCGCGAGCAAGGACGACTATTACGACAAGTGCAGTTCCGTGCATTTCCTGAAGCACATTGAACGGCCGACACTGATCATCAATGCCCTTGACGACCCGTTCATGACGCCGGACGTCATCCCCGAATCCGGGATGTTGTCCGACCACGTTACCCTCGAGGTCAGTGAGAATGGAGGCCACGTGGGCTTCATCGAGGGTGGCACGCCGTGGCGGCCAAAATATTACCTGCCCGAGCGGTTGATCGGATTCCTGGAACCCCTGACGGTAAGGCCGGGGCTGTAGGAGCGCGCCTGGGCGCGCGATCGCGGTTCGAGAACCGCTCCTACAACCGCGACCGGCCTGAATCGCGCCTGATCAGGCGGCGTCGACTTCCTTCATGGAGAGACGCACGCGGCCCTGGCGATCGACTTCCAGCACCTTGACCTTGACAACGTCGCCTTCGGACAGCTTGTCGCTGACCTTTTCGACGCGCTCGTTCGAGATCTGCGAGATGTGCACGAGGCCGTCCTTGCCAGGCAGGATGGTTACGAAAGCGCCGAAGTCCATCAGACGCGCCACGCGACCTTCGTAGATACGCCCTACCTCGACGTCTGCCGTTATCAATTCGATGCGGCGACGCGCCTCCTTGCCGGACGCACCGTCCACCGAAGCTATACGCACGGTGCCGTCGTTCTCGATATCGACCGTGGCGCCGGTCTCTTCCGTGATCGCCCGGATCACGGCGCCGCCCTTGCCGATGACGTCGCGGATCTTCTCGGGGTCGATCTTCATGGTCATGATCGTCGGCGCCCATTCGGACATTTCCTCGCGGGACGTGCTGATGACCTTGCCCATCTCGCCAAGAATGTGCAGCCGTGCATCACGTGCCTGGTCGAGTGCCTCGTTCATGATCTCACGCGTAATGCCCTGGATCTTGATGTCCATCTGCAGCGCCGTGACGCCGCCGTCCGTGCCGGCCACCTTGAAATCCATGTCGCCGAGGTGATCCTCGTCACCGAGGATATCCGTGAGAACGGCGAACTCATCGCCCTCCTTCACCAGGCCCATGGCGACGCCAGCCACCGGGGCCTTGATCGGGACACCGGCATCCATCAGGGACAGGCTGGTGCCGCAGACCGAGGCCATGGAACTCGAGCCATTGGACTCGGTGATTTCCGAGACCACACGAATTACGTAGCCGAAATCGTCGAGATCCGGCATCACCGCCTGGATACCGCGGCGGGCCAGCTTGCCGTGGCCGATTTCCCGGCGCTTCGGCGAACCGACGAAACCGGTTTCACCGACACAGTATGGCGGGAAGTTGTAATGCAGCATGAAGGGGTCTTTACGCTCGCCCTCGATCGCGTCAATGATCTGCGCATCCCGGCCGGTGCCGAGCGTCGTCACCACGATGGCCTGCGTCTCGCCACGCGTGAACACGGCAGACCCGTGGGCGCGCGGCATCACGCCAACCTCCACGTTGATGGGCCGGACCGTCCTGGTATCGCGCCCGTCAATACGCGGCTCGCCCTTGATGACGCGCTGCCGAACGATGTTTTTCTCAAGCTTCTTCAGGGCACCGGACACCTCTTCCGCTGACCAGCGAGCGTCGTCGCCCTCACTCCCGAGTGCTTCGATGGCAGCCGCTTTGACGTCGCCAACGGCAGCCTGGCGCTGCATCTTGTCGCTGATCTGGTACGCCTCGGTGAAGCCGGCCGCCGCCTGCGCCTCGACAGCGCTGGCCAGCTCCTGGTCCTCTTCCGGTGCCTGCCAGTCCCAGGCGGGCTTGGCCGCTTCCGCGGCAAGCTCGTTGATCGTGTCGATCGCCACCTGCATCTGCTCGTGGCCATACATGACGGCGCCGAGCATGACTTCCTCGGAAAGGCCCTTCGCCTGGGATTCAACCATCAGCACGGCGTCGCGTGTGCCTGCGACAACCAGCTCCAGGTCTGATTCCGCGAGCGCTGCGACGCCGGGGTTCAGTACGTACTTGCCATCGATATAGCCGACTTTTGCGGCGCCGATCGGGCCTGCAAACGGCATGCCCGAAATTGCCAGCGCCGCGGAGGCGCCGATCAACGCCGGGATGTCCGGATCGACATCCGGGTTCAGCGACATTACCGTCGCAATAACCTGGACTTCATTTTTGAAGCCCTTCGGAAACAACGGCCGGATCGGGCGGTCGATCAGGCGGCAAACCAGCGTCTCCTTCTCGCTGGGCCGGCCCTCGCGCTTGAAAAAGCCGCCCGGGATCTTGCCCGCAGCATAGGTCTTTTCCTGGTAATTGACGGTCAGCGGGAAGAAGTCCCGGCCGGGGTCCGCTGTCTTGCGGCCCACCGCCGTAACGAGTACCACTGTCTCCGCCATGTCTACGAGGACGGAACCGTCAGCCTGGCGCGCAACGGCGCCGGTTTCGAGGGTGACTACGTGCTCGCCGTATTGGAACGATTTCTTGATTGAATTCACAGTATTTGCTCAATTGATATTGATGACGGCAGCAGCGACCGGCGGAGCACCCAGTCCGGGTACGTCTCGTCGGTCGTTACATTGCCGGGGATAGTCCGCTTGATCAGCGGCGCAGGCCGAGCCGGGAAATCAGCTCGCGGTACCGATCCTGGTCTTTGGCTTTCAGGTAGTCGAGCAACTTGCGTCGCTTGTTGACCATCCGCAGAAGACCCTGGCGGCTATGATGATCCTTCTTGTGCTCACCAAAGTGTTCGGTGAGTTCGGAAATTCTTGCAGATAGCAGCGCTACCTGGACTTCGGGCGAACCCGTATCGGCCTCTCCGCGGCCATACTCAGCACGAATGCTGGCTTTCGCTTCACTTGACAGTGACATCTCTTCGTTTCTCCAGTACTACTTTCGTCTCTTGGCCCTTTTTTGCAGCGCGGTATTCTAGCGTCTGAAAGAGCCTATTGACAGCCCAAAATCAAATATCTACGGGTTGCCTCCAGGGCGCCCGAAGATCCTTCGTGGTGCGACCATGCCGTTTCCGCACAGCTCGCCCACACCCAAAAAAACCTGTTCCTCGCCGTATACCCGCGCGAGTCCTGCCTGCGCCGACTCGTCGGCCCGTACCCTCTGTCCACCACAGAATCGTTCGGCACTGTCCCTGTCGAGACATACCTGCGGTAGCCCCGTCAGCGCCCTGTCGGGTGGCAGCAGGCGTTCGCGCAAGGCACTCGGCCCGTCTGCAGCCGATTTCTCCACGGCCGTAAGGTCGAGCATCTCATCCGCCCTGAAGTCCGCCACGGTCTCTCGATGCAGCCGCGCCGTATGCGCCACGGTCCCGGCTGCCCGCGCAACATCCTCCACGAGACTGCGCACGTAGGTGCCTTTGGAGCATCGCACCCTGAAAACCAGCCGGTTGCCTGCCACCTCCAGCAACTCGATGAAGTCGATCCTGATCGGCCGTGGCTCACGTTCCACGGTCTCGCCTTTGCGGGCAAGCTCATAGAGCCGTTTGCCGTCCTTCTTCAATGCCGAGTACATCGGCGGCACCTGCAACGACTCTCCACGAAAGCCTTGCAGGACGGCAGCCCACTCGTCCGTCGTCATTTGCGACACCTCGGCCGAATCGATTTCCGACCCGGTAGCGTCGCCGGTATCCGTCGCGGTCCCCAGTTTCGCCGTGACCCGATAGGTCTTGTCGGCCTCCAGCAGGAACGCGCAGACTTTCGTCGCTTCGCCGAAGCACAACGGCAACATTCCCGTCGCCGCCGGATCCAGGCTGCCCGTGTGGCCTGCCTTACGAGCGTTCAGCAACCGCTTCACGTGCTGCAGGGCCTGGTTCGACGTCAGCCCCGCCGGCTTGTTCAAAAGCAGCATCCCGTCGACCGGCTCCGATCGACTGTGTCGGCCCCGACTCACTGCTCCTACTCCCGATCGTCGGCCGCAACGGCCTGATCGATCAGTTCGGCCAGTCTGACGGCTTCTGCGGCACTGTCGTCGTGGACGAATCGCAACTCCGGCACATGCCGCGCCTTGATCGCCTTGCCGAGCTTCCCGCGCAGAAACCCCGACGCGCGCTCGAGCCCCTCGAGGGCCTGCACTGGATCCGCGTCGGGCTCGAGCAGGCTGAAATACACGCGCGCGACGCTCAGGTCTCGCGATAGATCCACAGAGGTCAGCGATACATTCTGCACCCGCGGATCCTTGACCTCGAACTGCAACAGTTCCGCCAGGGTCCGCTGCACCTGGTGCCCCAGGCGCTGGTTTCTGGAAAATTCGCGAGGCATGAATCAGCTACCGGCGCATGCCTCAATCGAGGGTGCGCGCAACCTCGATCCGCTCGTAGCATTCGATCTGGTCGCCAACCCGGACGTCGGCGTAGTTCTTCACGCCGATACCGCACTCTGTGCCCGAGCGCACTTCGTTCACGTCGTCCTTGAAACGACGCAGCGACTCGAGTTCACCCTCGTAAATAACCACGTTTTCACGCAGGACACGGATCGGATTCGATCGCTTTACGAGACCCTCCGTCACGATGCAGCCGGCGATATCGCCGAATTTCGGCGAGGAGAATACTTCCTTGACCTGGGCCAGGCCGACGATCTGCTCGCGAATCTCCGGCGACAGCATGCCGCTGAGAGCCGCCTTCACGTCATCGATCGCCTCGTAGATGATGCTGTAATAGCGAACGTCGACGCCGGATTCCTTGATCGCCGTACGTGCTGCAGCATCCGCGCGCACGTTGAAGCCGATGATCACGGCGTTTGACGCCGCTGCCAGCGTTGCGTCCGTCTCCGTGATACCGCCGACACCCGAACTCAGAACCTTGACCTTAACCTCGTCAGTCGAGAGTTTCGTGAGCGCATCTCGCAGCGCCTCGGCGCTGCCGTGTACGTCGGACTTGATGATCACCGAAATCGTATCCGCTTCGGCGTCCCTCATCTGGCTGAACATGTCTTCGAGCTTCGACGCCTGCTGCTGAGCGAGCTTCGTCTCGCGTGTCTTCGCACGCCGGAATTCCGCAGCCTCACGCGCCTTGCGCTCGTTCTTTACGGCCATGAAGTCGTCGCCCGCATTCGGCGTCTTGCCCAGTCCTAGAACTACGGCAGGACTCGACGGTCCGGCGGACTCGATGGACTGCTGCGTCTCGTCGAACATATTGCGGATACGGCCGTATTCTTCGCCGGCGATAATCATGTCGCCCTGTTTCAGGGTACCCGACTGCACCAGCAGGGTCGCGACGGCGCCACGCCCCTTCTCGAGGCTGGACTCGATGACCAGTCCCCTGGCGGGCCCGTCCTCCACGGCTTTGAGATCCATAACTTCTGCCTGCAGGAGGATCGCATCGAGCAGGGAATCGACGCCCTCACCGGTCTTCGCCGACACGTGCACGAACAGGTGCTCGCCACCCCAGTCTTCCGGGATGATCTCGTGCTGCGCCAGCTCGTTGCGGACGCGATCCGGATCGGCATTCTCCCGATCGATCTTGTTGACCGCGATCACGAGTGGTACACCCGCGGCCTTGGCATGTTCGATAGCTTCGATCGTCTGCGGCATGACGCCGTCGTCCGCCGCAACGACCAGCACTACGATGTCGGTCGCCTGTGCCCCGCGAGCACGCATCGCCGTGAAGGCGGCATGGCCGGGTGTATCGAGGAAGGAGACGCGACCCTTTTGGGTCTTCACGGAATACGCGCCGATATGCTGCGTAATGCCGCCGGCCTCCGCGTCTGCCACGTGCGTCCGGCGGATATAGTCAAGCAGCGATGTCTTGCCATGGTCGACATGACCCATGATGGTCACGACAGGCGGCCGAGAAACTTCCTCGCCGGTTTCGACCAGCTCATCGGCAAGCAATTTCTCATCGATGGCCTCAGCCGCGATCGGCTTGGCAACATGGCCAAATTCCTCAACGACGAGCGTCGCCGTGTCCTGATCGATCACCTGATTGATCGTGACCATCGCACCCATGTTGAAAAGCACCTTGACGACCTCGTTGCCCTTGATCGCCATACGCTGGGCGAGTTCGGATACCGCGATGCTCTCGGGAATCTCGATCTCACGCACAACCGGCGCTGTGGGCCTCTCGAAGCCGTGTTGCGAGTCGCCACCCATCGACACCGGGCGGCGGCGCATCGGCGTCTTGCGCTTGCGGCGACCGCTCTTGTCGCCGGCCACGTGCAGTTCCTTGCGCCCGTAACGCGTCTCCGGTCGCTGGGCCTTGCCCTTGACCTTTTCCTTCTCTTTTTCCTTGGCGCGGCGTTCGCGTGCGTCCTGCTCCGCTTTCTCGAGTCGGGATTTTTCCTCGGCCTGCACAACGGCGGCCTGCTCGGCGGCCTTGCGCGCCTCCTCCTCGGCATCGATGCGCGCCTTCTCTTCCTCCTGCCGCTTTTCTTCCTCGAGGCGTGCTGCCGTCTCTTTCTCCGCCTGCAGGCGCTCCACCTCGCGCTGCTCCGCCTCTACGCGCTCCTCTTCCTCGCGACGCTGGCGATCGAGCTCTTCCTGCTCCTGCTGCGCCTGCTTCTCGAGTACGTCGCGCTTGATGTACGTGCGCTTGCGGCGCACTTCGACATTCACCGTCCGCGAACGCCCCTGCGCACCGGAGAGCCTGAGTTCGGACTGCGACTTGCGCTTCAGCGTAATGCGCCGCGGCGCAGCGTCGCCCGCTGGCGTATCTGCCTGGCCGTGGCTGCGACGCAGGTAGGTCAGCAGCTCGAGTTTCGCATCGTCGCTAAGCGTGTCTTCCGAACTACCGACCTCAATACCGGCCTCGTCGAGCTGCGAAAGCAGCTTCTCGACCGGTACCTTCAGTACTTCGGCGAATTGTGCAACTGTGACATCTGCCATACTTCACTCCGCGCATATGCGCTCAGGCTTGCTGCTCCTCGGCGAACCAGTGTTCGCGCGCCTTCATGATCAGCGCGGCAGCCTTTTCTTCATCCATTTCATTGATCTCGAGCAGGTCATCCGTCGCGAGCTCTGCCAGGTCCTCGCGGGTCACGACGCCTTTGCTGGCGAGCACGAACGCTAGTCCCTTGTCCATGCCTTCGAGCTCGAGCAGGTCCTCGGCCGGTTCGGCCTCGTCGATCTTTTCTTCCTGCACGATTGCCTGCGTCAGCAGTACGTCGCGCGCACGACTGCGCAGCTCCGTGACGATGTCCTCGTCGAACTCCTCGATCTCGACCAGTTCCGAGGCGGGAACGTAAGCCACTTCCTCGATTGTCGAAAATCCCTCCTGCACGAGAATGAGGCCGATCTCCTCGTCCACATCGAGCTGCTTCGAGAACATCTCGATGAGTTCCTTCATCTCGGATTCGCTCTTCTGCTCGGCATCCGCGGCGGTCATCACGTTGAGCTCCCAGCCGGTCAGTTCGCTCGCGAGGCGGATGTTCTGCCCCCCGCGTCCGATCGCCTGCGACAGCTTGTCCTCTTCGACCGCAATATCCATGCTGTGCGAGTCCTCGTCCACGACGATGGAGACGACCTCCGCGGGCGACATGGCGTTAACCACAAATTGAGCGGGGTTCTCATTCCACAGGATGATGTCCACCCGTTCACCGGCGAGTTCGTTCGACACCGCCTGCACGCGAGAACCGCGCATGCCGACGCAGGCGCCGACAGCATCGATACGGTTGTCGTTGCTCTTCACCGCAATTTTCGCGCGCAAACCCGGGTCGCGCGCCGCGCCGAGAATATCGATGAGACCCTGGCCCACTTCCGGCACCTCGATCTTGAACAGCTCGACCAGGAACTGCGGCGACGTACGCGTCATGAACAGCTGCGGCCCGCGCAGTTCCGAGCGCACCTCGGTCAACAGTGCCTTGATGCGATCCTGCGGCCGCACCGGTTCACGTGGCACCATCTGCTCACGAGAGACGAAGCCCTCGGCGTTACCACCAAGATCGATGTAGACACCGTTGCGGTCGACGCGCTTGACCAGGCCCGAGAGCATCTCACCCTCACGCTCCTGATACTCTTCGACGACCTGCTCACGCTCTGCCTCGCGCACCTTTTGCACGATCACCTGCTTCGCGGTCTGTGCCGCGATGCGGCCGAATTCGACCGATTCCATCGGAACCTCGACATAACCGTCGGGCTCGGCGTTCTCGTCGACGTCGACCGCGTCAATCATCCGCAGCTCCCGATCCGGAAATTCCAGTTCGGTGGACTCGTCCGCGAAGACTTTCCAGCGCCTGAAAGTGTCGTAATCGCCGGTCTCGCGGTCGATAGCCACGCGCACGTCGATATCTTCACCGTGCTTTCTGCGCGTCGCGGACGCGAGTGCGGCTTCGATTGCCTCGAATATGATGTCTTTTTCGACGCCCTTCTCATTCGAAACGGCGTCGACGACCATCAGGATCTCTTTGCTCATTACCTCTAACTCCAGTCTTGCCCAGCGGCCTCAGTTGACGCCGGGCACGAGTCGGGCGGTGTCAATCGTCGCCACCGGCAGGGTGTGCGACACGCCATCCACGTCGACCACGATATTTTCGTCATCCGACGACACCAGGGTGCCGCGGAAGCGCCGCCGCCCCTCTATCGGGAAGCGCATCTGCACTTTCACGGTTTCTCCTGTAAACCTTTGAAAATGCGCATTTTTCGTTAACTTCCTGTCCACACCTGGCGACGACACCTCGAGATCGTAATGCCCGGGCAGCGGGTCCTCTACATCAAGGATCGCGCTAACGGCCCGGCTGATCTTCTCGCAGTCGTCCAGGCCGATCCCGTCCGGCTTGTCGATAAACACCCGCAAAAAGCCGTGTTTGCCACCGAGTTTCACTTCCAGGTCCGACAGCTCGTAACCCAGTCGTACGATGGCCGGCTCAAGCAACTCAATCAACTCTTCGCGCGTCACTTTTTAAACCTAACCATTTGTTTCAAAACAAAAAAATGGGCCCAAGGCCCATTATCTACCAACGCGGTTGCCCGATCCCCGGGCAACAAAAAACCCCTGAGCGGGGCTTTTTTCTACCAAGACTTTGGTAGCGGTGCGTGTCAGGACTCGCATCCATCCGGAAGGCTCCATTCCGGCCCCACCACCGCGTTGGCGCGCGATTATACGGCAATCGCCTCGCGCTGCGCAATGCCCCCCCTGAAGCATGCCGAATCAGCCTCGGGCAAGCCTTCCGCTTCGTCGCTACTGTCACTAGACTTGCCTGCCCGGCTCTCCAGATACGGATAACGCATGTACGACTTTGCGGTCATCGGCGGCGGTATTGTCGGCCTGTCCACGGCCTGGCAATTGCGCCAGCGACAGCCATCCAAGAGCCTCGTCTTGATCGAAAAGGAGCAGGCGGTGGCCTGCCACCAGAGCGGCCACAACAGCGGTGTTATCCACGCCGGCATCTACTACCAGCCGGGCAGCCTGAAAGCCGGGCTGTGCCGCAAAGGGGTAGCGGCAACCCTGCGGTTCTGCAGAGATAACGAGATCCCTTACGAACAGTGCGGCAAACTTATCGTCGCCACGGACCCGGTGGAGTATGAGCGCATGCAGGCCCTGCACGAACGCGCAATGCAGAATGGCATCGAGGTCGAACTCCTGAGCGAGGCCCAGCTGAAATCCGCCGAGCCGAATGTCGCCGGTGTGGGCGCCATCCTGTCTCCCACCACGGGCATCGTCGACTACACCCAGGTGGCTCAGGCCATGGCTCACAGGCTGGCGGAACTCGGTGGCGAGATTCGTACCGGCTCCAAAGTCACCGCGCTCGAAGAGTCGGCCGATTCAATAACCGTGCATGGCGCTGAGGCGTCTCCAATCGAGGCGCGCTGCGTGGTCGTCTGCGGCGGGCTCATGGCGGACCGGCTTGCGGCGATGATGGACATAGAGATCGAGTTTCGCATCGTGCCATATCGAGGCGAGTACTATCGGTTGCCGGCCGATAAGAGCTCCGTTGTCCGGCACCTTATTTACCCGGTGCCGGAGCCGGGACTCCCGTTTCTCGGCGTCCACCTGACACGAATGATCGATGGCACCGTGACTGTCGGCCCGAACGCCGTGCAGGGATGGAAGCGAGAGGGCTATGGACGCATGAATTTCAGCGCGCGAGACACCTTGGAGATGCTGGGTTTCCCGGGCTTCTGGCGAGTGACGGCGGACAACCTGCGCGTGGGCCTCGCCGAATTACGGAATTCGCTCTGGAAGCCCGGTTACCTCAAGCAGGTACAGAAATACTGTCCGTCGATTCAGCTAGCGGACCTGGGGCCCTATCCCGCAGGCGTCCGCGCCCAGGCGGTCAGGCGCGACGGTACGCTCGTGGACGATTTCCTATTCGCTGAAACCGCGCGCAGCCTGCACGTTTGTAACGCGCCGTCGCCAGCGGCAACATCGGCGATCCCGATCGGCGAACTCATCTGTGACAAGGTGCTGGGGAAGGTCCTGCAGCACTGAGGAAGAAAGAGTCAAAACAAAAGTGCCCCGCCAAGGGTCCCTGACGGGGCAACAAGCGCTCAGGCAATATAGGGGGGTTGCCGTAGGCTTGAACTGCTCTTGTTATGGGCGAACCGTAGCTTCGCCACCCGGGCGGGACAATCGTGGTTAATACGGATAAGGCTGTTCGTCAGGTGCGAGGTTAATCTGGGCGGCCAGGCGGTTGAAGCGTGCGTGCAATAAAGGTCCAATGCGATTTCCTTCACGCCCTCCCGGTCCGAGATATACAAAGCAGATACCTATGGTCACCACGAGTAAACCCTGGGTCCTGGGGCTCAGCGCCTCTCACAACGGCGCCGCGTGCCTGCTTCATGGCGACCGCATCGTCGCCGCGGTCCAGGAGGAACGCCTCGTCGGCAAGAAGCGCGCGCGTCTGTATGGCTCGCGCCCATCCCTGGCGGTGCAGTACTGCCTCGCCCAGGGAGGAATTGCCGCGGCCGACCTCGACATGGTCGTCATCTGTGCGCAATCGGCTCTGAATCTGCCCGAGAACGATCTCGCTGCAAACCGGATGCTCAACGTAACGGCCAACGGCACCCCGACACTCGCCATATCCCATCACGCCGGCCACGCCATCAGCGCATTCGCCACATCCGGATTCGACGATGCCGCCGTGTTGGTCGTCGATGGTATGGGCTCGCCGACCAGCGATCTCTCCGATGACGAGAAGAACGCGGTTATCGATACCTGCGTCGCCGGCGGCGAGACCAACTCGATCTATCACGCCGAGAGCACGACGCTCAAGGCGCTCGAGAAACACATGATCGACCAGGGCCGTTGGCTCGACGCACCGCCGCCCGGATCGGCCATGCCGGGCTTCGGCAGTCTTGGCGGCCTTTTCTCCGCCGCGGCCCAACAGATATTCGGGGACTCGATGGACGCCGGCAAGGTCATGGGACTTGCGCCCTACGGTTCGCCGACGATCAACCCGGAGGAGTTCTTCGAGATTCGCGATGGGCGCTTCGTATTCCTTGACGAAGTGCAGAAGCGATTTACCGCAACGGACCGCTGGCCGGAACACAAGAATACCTATAAAGACCTCGCAGCCTCCGTACAAAACGCTCTCGAACACGCGCTGCTGTACCTGGTTGGCCGGGTCCGCGAGTTGTCTGCGAGTCGCAACCTGGTCTATGCCGGTGGCGTTGCGCTCAACAGCGTCGCCAACGAGCGCATCATCCGCGAGACCGACTTCGACCGCGTCTACGTGATTCCCGCCGCGGAAGATTCCGGTCCCGCGATCGGCGCGGCCTATCACGGATTGTGGCACCTCACCGGCGAGTACACGCCGCAGGCCTATGAGCGCGACGCCTTCGGCGCCGTATACGGAGACCGCGAAATTGAGGCAGCGATTG
>Ga0224513_10000175_pt1 | contig 22820 bp, 20 predicted proteins | sample SF_May12_sed_USG_5_FD_169109 | JGI IMG/M metagenome (GOLD analysis project Ga0224513, IMG submission 169109) | Sediment microbial communities from San Francisco Bay, California, United States - SF_May12_sed_USGS_21 | ecosystem: Environmental > Aquatic > Marine > Sediment | place: USA... | reverse complement strand
GGAGGAGTGTTGCCTTAAAAATGCGGAGAGTTTTGGCTTGAATTTATTCTGGTACTCTGCAATAACGTCCTAATATCAATCACCTGGAATTTCTGAGATATCGTAATACCATATCACAATTCAGTCCTAAGTTTAATTATAGACAGAAACGTTGTCTTTGACAAATCCGATTTTTATAGGATAATCTCAATATATTTGTAATTCAATAATATTGGGTTTCCTGTAAGAAATCTGTATTGATATCTTACCGATTTCTCGAGCCTATACCATTAAGCCATAAAAAGATTAGGAGGACCAAATGAAGCGAATGATAACTCTTTCTATTATATTTATCTTTCTTTTCTTTTGTTCTTCCTCGTTATTGGCAAAAGAACGAATGAGGCCCAATATCCTCCTCATTGTTGTAGATGATATGGGCTATTCAGACATTGGTCCTTTCGGTGGTGAAGTCCGAACACCATCTCTCGATTCTTTGGCAAAGTCCGGTATGAGATTTACTGATTTTCACACATCTGTAGCATGTTCTCCAACTCGTTCAATGCTTCTTTCAGGAACAGATAATCACCTTGCAGGAATGGGTAATCAAGCCGAGGCACTTTTCCCCAATCAGTTAGGCAAACCCGGCTATGAAGGACATTTAAATGATCGGGTTGTTTCGTTTGCCACACTTTTACGGAATGCCGGATATTTCACAGCAATGGCTGGGAAATGGCATCTTGGTGAGGAGGTTGAGCATGACCCATATAATAGGGGATTCCAAAAAGCCTACGCCCTGCTTCAGGGCGGTGCCAGCCACTTCGACACTGAATGGATGATGTGTGCCAACTATACACCGATTTATCGTGAAAACGGGGTCAGGGTCCATGTCCCAAAAGGGTTCTATTCAACTGAGTTTTACACTGATAAAATCATAGAATATATAGACAGCCGTGATGCCAACAAGCCATTCTTTGCCTACCTCTCGTATACTGCACCTCATGATCCCCTCCATGTACCCGACGAATGGCTCGAAAAATATAAAGGCCGATATGACAAAGGATACGAAGTGCTTCGTGAAGAACGTCTGAACAGCTTGAAGAAACTTGAATTTATTCCTAAAGACGCAGTACCTTTTCCCCGACTGTCAATGATTCCTGATTGGGAGGATTTACCTGAGGAACAGAGGAAGATCGAGGCTCGTAGAATGGAACTTTACTCAGCGATGATCGAAAATGTTGATCATCACATGGGCAGACTCTTTAAACATCTCAAAAAGACGGGTGATTATGATAACACCCTTATTATTTTCTTCTCCGACAATGGGGCCAACGGCAATGAAATGCATCAATATCCCGACACAGATAAAGCATGGTTGGACAGAAACTCAGATAACAGATACGAGAATATGGGCCGCCGTTTCTCCCGGATTGCAGCAGGACCGGCATGGGCGCAAGTCAGCATGACCCCTTTCCGTCTTTTTAAAGGTTTCACTACAGAAGGGGGAATCCGTTCCCCACTTATCATAAGTGGTCCTGGTGTAGTCAAGCCGGGAACACGCAGTGACGCCTTTGCTCATGTAATGGATATCTCGGCCACCATATTAGAGGTGGCAGGTGTTGATCACCCTGGAACTTCTTATAAAGGACGCAAAGTTGAGCCTCTACTTGGCCGATCCATGCTGAAGGTGCTCAATGGAAAATCCGATATTGTTTATGATAACGATACTGCTGTCAATTGGGAATTGATAGGTTTCCGGGCTGTACGGAAAGGTGAATTCAAATTAGTCTGGCTCCCGGTTCCTTTTGGGAATGATGATTGGCAACTCTATGATCTTTCCAAGGATCCAGCAGAGATGAATGACTTGTCAAAGGAGTTACCTAAACTTAGAAAAGAAATGATTTCTATATGGAATCGATACTCAGAAGAAGTCGGTGTCGTTCTTCCGCCAGGAGGAGCTATGCGTATGGATATAAATTTACCGTCTACCCAATAGTAAACAGAAAAAAAGATATTGGGGTGAAACGTGTGATATCTCCAACATACGCGGACCTGTGATACCTGGAATTAGATACAAGTATCAAGCATCTGAGATTTCTGAGAAATCGTAATACCATATCACAATTCAGGACTGAGTTTTATTTTGGACAGAAACATCAGCTTTGACAAATACGATTTTTATAAGGCAATCTCAATGTATCTGCACTTCGGAAAATTTCCTCGAAAACATTATTCACAACGAGGTTTTTAATGGAACTTGACATCAAGCAAGATTGTGCTGGAGTGGACTGGAAGGCAGTATCGGAAACATTGAAACGTGTTGGAATGGCGTACTACGAACCTGATCTGCAAAGAAAAGCGTTTGAAGCCAGTCATACGACAGTGTTTGTCTATCATGCTGACCGATTGATCGGTTTTGGCCGAGCGATTTCTGACGATGCCTACCAAGCTGCAATCTATGATTGTGCGGTTCTCCCTGAATACCAAGGGAAGGGGATCGGAACGACAATCATGAAGAACATCTTGCCCCGGATCTCCCATTGTAATGTCATTCTATACGCGACACCAGGAAAAGAAGGGTTCTACCAAACTCTTGGATTCCGGAAGATGAAAACGGGCATGGCGCACTTTAAGAAAAGTGAATCAATGAGAGAGCGTGGATTCACGGAATGAATAGCCGGATATCACTATTTAAGGCGCAAGAGATATTCTCAATATATCTGTATTGCGACGCAATCCGCATTTTAATTTGATAACATTACAAGTGTGATGATATCCAGAAATGTATAATTAATCGTTAGACTTTATATTCAATCAAAGTGTTCTGTTTTCAGGCTTGAGTTCAGTTAAATAAAATCTTAATTTCAATATAAAGGGATCTCCATGCGAAGTCAAAAAACATTGTATTTTGAAATATCTGCTTTCTTCTTTTTAACGGCCTGCACTACGGGTTATCATGGTTCGTTCGCTCCAAGCACCTACATTGGCAGTAAAGATGGTGCAAACTCTGGGCAAATGGGCCGGGTGAAGGGTCAAAGTTGCCAAATGCGAGTGCTATACTTGTTTCCGACTGGACTTCCCCCTTCAACTGCTGAAGCTATTCAATCAGCCAAGGACCAATATGAAGGTACGAAATATCTCACTGATATATCAATAGATGACAGAACAGAATGGAGAATTGGATATTCGGAGCAATGCATAACTGTGGAAGGTATAGCACACTGATAAATCTAACATTCTGCTTCACCTGACAGCGAAAGCCTTCCAGCTTTGTTTCATATAAGCTTAGCGTTAGAGATATCTCCAACAATTTTGAAGAGCTCTACTTTATAAGTCAATATATCTGCATCTGAATCTCAAACCCAACTCAAAATGAGGTTCGTTGGGAAAATAGAAAAAAGGGAGCAATAAACCATGAAAAGGCTTTTTTTCATCACGACAACACTAATTGGGCTTGCACTGGTTCATTCACCGCTTTATGCACAACCCGTATGCAAGACGGAATCATTTCTGCAGTTACCGGATGTGGCTATCACCTCTGTTACCCAGGAAACAGCCCCCGCTCCGCACTGCAAAGTGGCAGGTGTGATTGGTCCTGAGATTCATTTTGAACTGCTATTGCCCGAGAAATGGAACGGCAAGTTCGTCATGGGAGGCGGCGGCGGTTTTGTCGGGTCGGTGATGAATACCTCACTTATGTTCGGTTCTCTGCAGGCCGGCTATGCCACAGTGGGTACGGATACCGGGCATCAAGGACATCCTCTGGATGCCAGCTGGGCGCATAACAACCTGGAGCGCCTGGTCAACTTTGGCCATCAGGCGGTGCATCGTACCGCGGTGACGGCGAAGGCATTGATAAAAGCGTACTATCAAAATGACATTGCCCGTAGCTACTTTACCGGTTGTTCCCGTGGCGGTGGCCAAGCCATTATGTCTGCACAACGCTATCCCGAAGACTTTGATGGGGTTGTTGCCGGTGCCTATGCTATTGACTGGACTAACCTTGCAGCGCACTTAACCCAAATAAACCAGGCGATGTACCCGGACCCGAATAATCTGCAGGCGGCCGTGGTTGGCCCCAAAGAGCAGGAACTGATCGAGTCATCGTATCTTGCTATGTGTGATGAAAAGGACGGGATTAAAGACGGTATCCTCAATGACCCCCAGCAGTGCAAATTTGATGTGGCCACCTTGTTGTGCAAGGGCAAAAAAACCGATAGTTGCCTGAGTAAGGAGCAACTGGCGGCCGTCAAGGTTGTCTATGATGGGCCCAAAGACTCGAAAGGCAATTCATTTTATTATGGTTTTCCGTTTGGTGGTGAAACCGCTGTGGGTGGTTGGTCGCGCTGGTTGACCGGGGGCCTGAAATACCAGGCCGACCTGGATGAGTTCCAGGGTGGTGTAGACACTGGCGATTTCGAGGCGCCGGTTTCCCCCAGTGCTGTTTACGGCTTCGGTAACGGGATCATGAAATACTTCATTTACAATGACCCCGACTGGACCTACGTAAATTTCAATTTTGATAACTTCGAGAAAGATTCAGCGCGGGTCGCTGAGACGCTTAACGCCACTAACCCTGATTTAACGGCTTTTCGCAAAAGAGGTGGCAAAATGATCCTCTACTCTGGCTGGTCCGATAATGCTCAATCGGGATTGGCAATGGTTGGATATTACGAAGACTTGTTGGCACACGATAAAAGCGTAGCTGACGATGCCCGCTTATTTATGATGCCCGGGGTGGAACATTGCTTTGGCGGTCCGGGACCATCATGGGTGAATTTCTTAACAGAAATCGATAAGTGGTTTGAATCAGGCAAAGCGCCCGAGCAAATCACCGCCTACTGGCTCAATGAAAAAATGCAACCGAATGGTTCAAGACCGGTTTGTGCCTATCCCAAGATCGCCAAGTATGACGGTAAAGGGGATCCCCGAGATGTGTTGAGCTTCAGTTGCGTCGACAGCGAATAGAAAAGTTGGAATCGTAGCACCTTCTTTTGGTATGGAATGATGCAGAGTCAGCAGAACATTATGCCGCCACTGAACATCAGCGTTAAAATTTCAGATAGCTCCAACTTATCGCGGATCTGTGATACCTGCAATTTTTAGCAACTATCAAGCACCTGATTTTTTGGTGATACTATAATACAATATCACCAAACAACAGTTGTGGCGTTTACTGCTATTGATCACCGGATCTTTAACATTCAAATATTCTGTTTCTTATGATGATATCCGTGAAAGAAGTAAATTACAGATCTGTAATGAGTATCAAAAGAACACGGGGCTTGGAAAAAATGTCTGATTTTGTCAAAACGCTTTACCGATAATTGTAAGATTAAATATTAGCAGTTACAATTTATGTAATATTTAAATTAGCCTTTTTAAAAATGGGGCGCAGATATTCGAGGCTTTCTTGGCCGGCTGACTCGGGGGTGTCAGTGTAGGGATACAGTTCCAGACTAATGTCGCCCTGGTATTTCAGCTCTACCATGGTCTTGAAGATGTCGAAAAACCGAATCACGCCGTGCCCGGCAATGAGATGATTGTGAACCCTGGTCGCAGCAATGTCCTCTATATGCACATGGCCTACGTATTCGAAAAGCTCTTCAAAGGCCACCGCCGGAGCCTCGCCGGCACAAAAAAAATGGCCGATATCAAAATTCAGCCCTATCATTTGTGATTGGACATCCTTGATAAAGGGCTTGAACTCTTTTGTATTTTCCATCAACAGGTCCGGCTCGGGTTCCACCAGAATCTTTACGTTAAGTTCTTCGGCCAAGGGGACCACCTGTTCGAGCCCTTTGTGAAACAAACTCATGGCATCTTTTCGTGACAGGTTGTTCAAGGGGCCGCCGGGTGGGATGGAAATGTTGTTGCATTCCAGTTCTTTTGCAACTCTCAAGCAGTCAAGGGTGTGCTGAATGCGAATGTCTCGCCGTTCTTTTTCCGGCTCGATCCAGGAGGGAAGATAGGTGTCGCCCACGGCAAAGAGCGTAAAGCTGTTCAGGTTGGTGACTTTCAGATCATGTTTCTTGAGATTTTCTTTAATGCGGGTCAGATCCGCTGCTTCAAAGTCCGGCGGATAGAGATGGGGGCGATCACCCATAATTTCAACACCTCGAAAACCTAAAGCAGCAATTTTTTTCAAAGATTCATCCAGAGAGAATTTAACAAAAGCGTTGGTGGAATATCCGAATATCACATCTTTTCCCCTGAGGCCTTTGAAAAAAACTCCTTTTTGCCCAATTTCTTCGTCAGCCTCAAATTTCAATCCTCGAAATACTCAATGTATGTCTGTGGTTAAAATTTTCGCCTTCCTTGAACTTAAACAAAAATAAACATTTTTCAAAGGCCTCGTTTAATAGGTTTCCTAAACAATCATACTTCCGATATTGATAATACCATCAAACTTTAGGCATTTTAGGCACTTCAAACTTTAGCTCACTTGCCTTTCAGACACTTTTCATCACATTCTTTTTCAAGCATCTGAAGACGATGGACCTGATCCTGAAAACTCAGCGGCGGGTTTTCGCCAATGGGTTTTTTGAAATAAAATCCCAGTTCCGGAACAGACCCGGAGCATCCCGCCATTTTAAGTGCCGCCATCCAGCGTGCCAGATCCAAAACCATGGGTGCGGCCAAAATGGAGTCCCGCCCCTGCATATTCAGGCGAAGACTCATGGGCAGGTCAAACAATCCCTTAAAATCGACCACATCCCAGGCTTCCTTGGCATCACCCCGGGGCGGGTAGTAATCGATACGGACCTTGTGGGTCGGCTCTTGGTAACGCTCTCCCACGGAATACCCTAAAATCTCATCCAACAGTTCGGTCTTGTTGGCCACTTTGCCGGCAGCCCGATCAGGGTCCATAAGGTTTTTCCCATCCGCATTGCCCAGAATGTTAAGGCTGTACCAGCCATCCACATAGAGACTTCGGGCTTTTAACGCCGAGGCCAGAACCACTTTGAAATAGGTTTGTCCGGTCTTGCCGTCGCGCCCGGATATGGGAATCCGGTGTTCGACTGCCGTTTGAACAACAACAGGAATCTCCAGACGATTGGGTGAAAAGTTCACCACCGGAATTTCAGAGAAAATGGCTGCCAAGACATAGGCCAGATCCGGAAAATTCACAGGATTCACCCCAGCATAGAGGTCGTCCACGTGTTTAACCGTATCAAGGTTGCAGCAAGTGCACGCCGGCAACAGGTTGATCATCACCGGCAGGGCATGGGGATGTTGTTTTTTGAAGTCTTCGATGTCCTTCGTAAGATGCGCCACCTGACCTTTCAGATCCAAATCCTGCGCCGGTGATGCGAAAATGGGTGTTTCTTCCAGATTTTTCTGAAGCGGTTTCAACAAGTTATCTGTCAGCACCCCGTGATTTTCGATGCAATCGACAAGGTTGGCTGATTGAGCATCCCAGCCTGCCATGGTGATACTTTCGGGCGGACCCAGGTAGACAAAACTGTTTCGGGTAATCAGGCTGGGCAAAATGACATCGGGATTCTTTTGCATGGCGGCAACAGCTGCTGCCACGGTAGAGCCCACGGCACCTTTTGCGCCGGCAATCATCAACAGCAGCGACTTCGGTCTGGAATCGTTGGAATTTGTCATCGATAAACCTTAATTTTTCCCTGATTGAGCGAAAACGTCCAATTGAAAGGTGTCGGGTTTCAGGTGTCTGGAAAAAATATCAGACCCGGATATTTCATAAAATATTCGGGCTAAGCCTTTTCGGTAGCTTTCATACAAAAAAACAACCACAATAGCAAATTAATTCCTTGAGAAATTTCGGGCAATGGATGCATGCTTTCGTTTCAACAGCAACGTATTCCCGGTGACGCTCAAGCTGCTCAAAAGCATAGCGCACACGGCAATCAAGGGCGTCAACAGCCCGCTCATGGCAATGGGGAGGCTGATGATGTTGTACAAAAAAGAAAACACGAAATTCTGATGAATCTTTTGGTTCACCATTTTCGCCAGATCGAAAAATTCGAGGATCTGGACGGGATTTCCCTGCATCAGTGTAATATCCGCCGCCTCTTTTCCCAGATGGCTTCCGGAAAAAACAGCCATTGCCAGATCCGCCTGAACAAGAGCCGGCGCATCATTGATACCATCTCCCACCATAGCCACTCTTTTCCCGTTTCCCTGAAGGTTTTGGACAAAAACAGCCTTGTCCAAAGGCGTCCGACTTCCATAGGCATCCCGTATGCCCAACACGTCTCCGATGGCCCGGGTGGTTTGATTCCCATCTCCGGAAACAAGTGCAATGTCGTACCCCTTGTCCAGCAATGTTTCAATGGTGTTGACGGCCGTGTCTTTGAGCGTATCTCCAAACGTAAAAACCGCGCACAATCGCTTACCATAACTCATGTAGACTTTAGATTGCAAGGCCCCATCGTTTTGCCCGTCTTCCAAAACACCCAAGGGTGATGTCAGGTTTTTTTCAACAAAATCTTTGGATCCGATTCTGATTTCTTTTTCTTCAAGCTTTCCGGATACGCCGTTTTGATGATGATGGACGGATTCAAGTGACGTATCGAGCAATACAGCCCTTTTAGCGTGTCTTAAGATCTCCGCTGCAATATAGTGGTCCGAATATTTTTCCAGAGCAGCGGCCAGGGAAAAAATCTGATCTTTTAAAAAAGGCGCTTTGACACACACGTCAAGTAATGTCCAGTCCCCTTGGGTCAGGGTACCGGTTTTGTCGAAGACAACGGCATTTATAAGTTGGGCCTGCTCAAAAGCCGTGAAATCCCGAACCAGGATTCCTTTGCTACCGGCCAGGGAAATTCCGGCAACCCGTGCCATAGGGATGGCAATACCCAGGGCACACGGACATGCGATCACCATGACCGTAACGGATCTGATGAGGGCATTTTCCATCGAAAGTCCTGAAACCAGGCAAACCAAACCGGATGCCGCCGAGAGCAAGAGAATCAGGGGTACAAATAAACGGAGGATTCGATCGGTCTTGCCCTCTAAGGGAAGTTTCTTTCCCAAAGCGCGTTCCATAATTGAAATCATCTGACCCAGAGTCGATTCATCCCCCACACCTTCAGCCTTGACCTTCAAGACCCCTTGAATCAACCGGGTCCCGCTTTTGATGCGATCCCCGGCTTTGATTTGGACAGGCAGGGCTTCACCGGTCAGCGAAGATTCATCCATCGACCCTGAGCCTTCCAGTACGCGGCCGTCTGCAGGAATAATTTCGCCCTCCTGGGCCATGAAAACATCTTCTTTTCGAAGAACTTTTGCGGAGACATAGCGGCCGCCGGGGAATTCATCACTGATGATTTTGACTTTGGTGGGTCGGAGCGAAAAAAAATTGCATAGGTCTTCCTGAACGCTGTCTTTGGCCTTTCTTTCGATGGTCTTTCCGAGCAGGGTTAGGGTAATCAGCATGGCGGACGTGTCGAAATAGAGATGAATGCTTCCGGAAAACAGGTTAAAGGTGCTGTAAAAAAAAGCGCTGAACACCCCTAACGTGATCAGGGTTTCCATGCCAAAGGCTGCGGATTTTAGGCCGGCCCAGGCTTTTTTATAGATGTTGAAACCGCCGTAGAATAGAACGACGCCGGCCAGAATAAAAATGGGCATAGAGATTTTATAAACGGTGTCTTTGGTCAGCTCGGTAAAAAAGCCGGAATAAAGGGCAAAGGAGAGCATCATGACATTGGCGGTGAGAAATGCAGAAACAGCGAAACGGATGAAGTCCTTTTTGGTTTCAATGGCTTCGGCATCTTCTTCGGGTATGGCTGCCCGGTATCCCAGCCGGCCGATGGTCCGAATGATCTCATCCGGGGACGTTTGAATCGGGTTGTATTCACAACTGACCCGGTCGGTTGAAAAATTACAGGATGACTGCACAACACCGGAATGTTTTTTGAGGGCTGCTTCGATCACCCAGGCGCAGGCCGGACACCACATATCACTGACCTTCAGATAAATGGTGAGTCTTTCGGCGGCACCTTGCTTATCCCACTCGCTTGACGGCTCGGCATCCGGTTGAAGGGAAGAAAAAAGAGGTTTTGCAGCCTCTTTGGAAAGGCGTTCTTTGAGATCCGATTCCGATTCGGGAATAATTCCCATCTCCCGGCATTTTTTGAAAAGTTCCGTTTCTTTAAACTGCACGGGGTCCGGGGAATCAGCAGCCTCCATAAGCATAATATAAACCTGGCGACAGCCGAAGCAGCAGAAAGAAAATTTCCGGTTGCCTGACGTCCATTTCACCGTGCCGTGTCTTAAGGAAAGGCCGCAAAGGTCGCAGGAAGCAGCAGAAGAATTCATGTCATTTGCGAAGCCCTAGCGATTTGACGTAGGCGACAATCCGCCACCGGTCCATCACCTCAATGGTGGTGGCCAGTGCAGGCTGCCTACCATTGGGAACGCCGTAGCTGATCTCTTTAAAGAGGGTGCCCTGGGGAAGGGATTGAACTTTGTCACTTTGAAGATCACCGGGAAGAGGATGAAAACTTTGTCCCACGGTTCCGTTACCGTCATGATATTTTCCGTGGCACTGAGCGCAGTAGGTAAAATACAGCAATTTCCCGGAGGCAATCACTTTGAAATCGTCATTTTTAAAAGGGGATATGAGGTCTTCTCCGTTAACATATCGATACTCTGCTTCACCGCCGTCAAACGGCAACACGTCGGAAGCCATGATCAGAAGCTTTTCTTCATGGGGCCGGACGGCAGGAGTTTCCCACATGCGACCCACTTTAAGATTTGAATCGTAAAGGGTGATCACCGTATAGACTGCAGTAAGTAAAACGGCAACGAACCCTGCTAGGACGACTATTCGCTTCATTTATTCCCCCTTGGCGCCTTTCACATGCTGAGGATAGGGTAATGGTTCATAAATCGCATAAGGGGATTCTCCGGGGACATCTCGAACCGTTCGATAAGCCCAATCCGGTTGACCGAGATCGCCAACGATAAAAAACGACAGCGCACCCTTGAAAAGGATGAACATCACCAAAAGTATAATGACCCACCAAGTCTTTCCAGCCGAGCTCTTTTTTTCGGTAAGTGTTTCCATGTCAAATTTTAATTTCCAACAAACCGATCATGAGAATGTAAGCAAAAACCCATATGATTGTTCCGATAATTATGAGCGAAACTATGAGCGGAAAAGGCGCATTACGCTCCTCGATGCCCTGAGGATAACGCTCTGTAATCCGAGACAGTCTTTTCTCAGAATCCTCATCATGAAAATAACTGAATTTCAATGCAATGGCAATCAGCAACAGGGTGATGAACGCCGGAAAAATATACAATACAAAATGTTGGATGTTCAATAACTCAAAATAACGCATGACATATCACCATAACCATCAGCGGTGATCAAAACAGTTTGTCAAGAGACAAAGACGTCCGATCTTAAACGTCGCTAACCTTTTATCATCGAAGATTTAATGATCACAAATATAACAAATACGGCACTTGCCAGCAAACCCGTGCCGACAATACAAAGTAAGACATAGGCGCCTAAACGTCCGGACTTAGATTTTATGGCCGCCTCTGCTTCGGTATCGCCATAAAGCGGAAGAAAACGGGCCCGCTTTTGATCTTTAAACTGACCGCTTTTCAAGGCCCACAGAAAGACCAATATACTGATAATTAAGCCCGCCACCATATAGGATACAAAATATGGAAAATACATTTTTCGTCCATTGGTTAAATGGTTAAATGTTTGTTTTTAATTATTTAACGATTCAATCCATCAACCATTCCACAAAATCATGGTTCATACGCTGCATCGATACCTTTGGGCTCGGTATCGGCATCGGTCTGATTGATGAAATAGACCGCGACATAATTGCCCACATCCCAGATCTTTTCAGACTCCAGTTCCCGCTTGAAATAGGGCATTGCTGATCCGGTAATGCCGTTCATAATCTGATAGTAGATAATTCCCCCTGAAATTTCTCTTCCCTTTAATATCGTAAAATTAAGGGGCGGTGGATACGTATACGGCTGAGCCGGACCCATACCGTCACCGATGGGACTGTGACATCCCAGACAAAAGTCCTGGTAGATTTTGTGTCCTCGTGCTAAACCCGCCGGTGTGGTTGGATAGGGATTCGGGATATTGCGCCACCCCTCGGGAACATTTTCCGCCAGCCATTTGACATTATGCTCCGGTCCGGCCTCGTAAGCTTTTGTAACCTGCTTCTTCCAATATTGCTGGCGTTCCATACGCTTATCGGCGGCCTTCATTCCAAGGCTTTGGATGTAGGCGGTCAAGGCCTTAATTTTTTTCATGCCCAGCCATTCAAACGGTGGCATAATCGAATTCGGTCGGGTATATCGGGGATTGATGAAGTGTGCGATGTGCCAGTCGTCCGGATGTTCACCGCCTTCCTGGGAAAGATCCACACCCGTTCGGGCCGACCCCAGCGCAATCGGCTCATCACTGATATAATCCCCGGCTTGTGCAATTCGCTCCGCCCCGTGACCCCAGTCAATGGTTCGAATCGACTGGCTGTGACAGTAGACGCAGCCATTGGCCAGATAAACCGAGCGGCCCTCTTCCTCTTCAGCGGTTCTCGGCCTAAAGATCTCTGACGGGGTCATATCCCGGTTGGCATAAGGCCATAAAACCACGACAAAAGTCACCGCTGCAAGGATGAGCAACGATCCGATAACGACAGCTTTTGGTGTCATTTTTTGGCTCATGCTTTTGCTCCAGGGTTGAAAAAGATGGTTCTTAGGATATTATACAATCCGATATATGCGCCTCCTGCGACCAAAAACCCGATGGCCACCCGAAGGATATAATATATTTGAATTTCCGGCAGGACCCGATAAACTGTTTCCCCATTGAGCCAGGCATTACCCTGAATTAATCCCACAATCGTCAAGACAATGGTAAAGCCGCCAGCGCCGATAAGTATCAGCCAATATTGTAAATCGACCAGAAACGTACTGTAAATAGGTTTTCCTGAAATTTTCGGCAACACGTAATAAAGTCCGCCGAGGGCCGTCATGCCGGCAAAACCAAAGACGCCGAGATGAGCATGACCGACCACCCAATTGTTAAAATGCGTGACCCGCTGAACCTGAGGCAGTGCCATCATCGATCCCTGAATATTGACGAAAAAATAGAAAACCGTGCCGGCAAACACAAACTTGCCGGCCACATCAGCATGAAATTCACCGAGCTTTCCCTTTGCGGTATACCAGATGTTAATGAGAAATACCATGACCGGAATGACCATCGCCACGCTGTCAACGATGGAAATAACTTTTAACCATGTGGGTACCGGCACCTGCAGCAGATGGTGGGTACCGATGTGTGTATACACCACGAGCAAACCCCAAAATCCGATTAGGGAAAGGCTATGACTGTAAAGCGGATTACGCGTGACTCTGGGAATGATGTAATATGCAACGCCAAGCGAAAGCGGTGTTAGCAAAAGTCCGAAGATGTTATGCCCGTAAAACCAAAGAATGATGGCATCCGGAATACCGACGAGTGCACCGGTATCGGGTTTCCAAATGATATTGCCGATGCAGTAGGTTGTTCCCGTCAATACAACAGCCGCGAGAGCATACCAGATGGAAACGTAGAGTGTCGGTTCTTTGCGGGAGCGAACGGTCATGGCCAGATTGATGATAACCAGAACGAAATTCACCACAATCAACATGTCAACAGGCCAGATCAGTTCAGCGTATTCCCTTCCCTGAGTATATCCGGCCGATAACGCGGCGATGCCGATGACAAGGGTGATGTTCCACAAGATTGCGTTATAAACACCGAGTTTCTGACTGAAAAGCCGGGTCCTCCCCAATTTAGGGACATAGTGAAAGGCGGCAGCCAGCAATCCTGGCGTGACAAAACCGAAAAGCACCAAATTTACATGAATGGGCCTGATCCTGCCGAATTGAAGCCAACCGATGTTGGCCATAAAATCAGGAGCAATCAGATAACCGGCTGCCATCATTCCCATGGACGTAGCGAAAGCAAACCAAAGCGCTGACGTCAGGGTAAACGCAAGGGCAGTCTTATTGATTTCCTGATTCATGTCGGTGTTTAATTCCATAGACCAAATTTTCCTTTATCTAAATCCGTTTCGAATGTTTCACATTTGACGACTGCGGTTTGCCGGACAGCGTTTAGCTGTGACACGCCAACCAACACCCCAAGTTTGCATTATTCTCTTTATGACATTCGATACAAAACTTCATTTTGAATCGTTTTGCCGGAATTCGATCCATGGTCTCGATCTGTCCGTGGCATTTTGTGCATTCGATTTCCTTTTTGATGTGTCGCTGATGGTTAAACAGAACATGCTCCGGAACATAGAAGACCTTTTTCCACGGTGTCGGGGTTTGGGTGTTAAAATATTCGTGTTCCTTTCGAATCCATGGATGATTGGCAATGATGTAGTTATGACAGTAGAGGCATTTTTCAACCGGTGGCAATCCCGGATGTATCGACCGGCCCACATACGGATGACAGAATTGACATTGAATCGCCTTGACACCGGAATGGACCCTATGGCTAAATGGTATAGGTTGTTCGGGACCGATATTTCTTGCGGGCCAAACATAGAAAAAGTACATAAACCCGATCACCAATAGGATAATGAGTCCGGTATAGAACACCGCAACCGGGTTTTTTATCAGTAATACAGCATAGTCTCCGACAGCGGCAATAAAAACCATTGGCTTGCCTTTGGTGCCGATAATTACTGCCAGGATCAGAATCGTTATCAGTGTGAAGGTGGTGATAAGGACTTCCATCACGTCACCTCCCCATCGACAACTCTGACAAGTTCGGGAAACATGTTCAGAAAAAAGATGAGGGCAAGGGACATCAGGCCCAAAAAGCCCAAAAATATCAGCCCGTCGGTCAGACCTAAGGGAATTGCGGATACATGGGGATTTAGAGCCGGCCCGATGAGCAGAAAGTGCTCCAGGCAGATCCCCATGATAACAACCGTACAAAGAATACTCATAAACTGGGGCTTTGTTTTGATCTTTTTGTTTAGCAGAATGATGAACGGAATAATAAAACAGATGATAAAGACAAACCAGGCCAGAGAATTCCAAGGCTGCGTCATGGTTCGTTCAATAAGGTAGGCGGTTTCTTCAGGAATATTACCGTACCATATCACCACCAGTTGGACGTAGAAAAAGTCTCCCCAAACCAGACAAAAGGCAAAAAAGAGTTTGCCGATGTCATGGAAGTCCGACGGTTTCAGCTTGAATTCGATTTCCGGATTCAAATGCAGAATGGAAGCCAGGATAATGAGACCCCCCAAACCGATATAAAACGCCTTGACAAAGGTATAAGCGCCGAACAGCGTGGAATACCAGTGGGGATCCGTACTCATCACCAGATCATAACCGATCAGCGACAGGACCAGCGCAAAGGCTAGTAGATAAAGAATACCGATGACCGTCATTCTGCTGTTGCATCGCTGTACATCGGGAATGCTTCGATCCCACCGTTTGTATAAATATTTTCGAATCTTTCCATGCGATATGGAGCGATCCAGTTTCAGCCACAAGGAATGATAGAGATAGGCAAACCCCAACCCGTACAGGACAAGCAGCCCCATAAAATCTCTGGTAAACAGAAACGGAACGTTCAGCCAGACCTCTTTACCGTGCAGATCCTGATGTATCCAGGGAAAGATGTAATTTTTGCCCAAAAAGAGAATTAAAAAAAGGCCAAAAGAAACAGGAAAAAAGGCGGTGAAAGACTCGGCAAGGTTGGATAAAGGTCCGCTCCACCGGGCCTTAACGGTATGCATAACCACGGAAAAAAGAAGGCCGCCCTGAGCGATGGCCGACCACAGCAGGAAATTGATCAAATACGCCTGCCATGCCCTTTCAGGATGCCGGCCCGTAAGACCGAAAACAAAAGAACCGAAACCGATCACCACCAGCACCAGGCAAATCAGGATCACTGGTTTTTTTCGAAAAACACCTTCGTTGTTGTTATGGTTCGATGACATAATTTAGTTTTGAAAAACCTGATCCTCTGCGAAAGATCAGAGACAATTGGCTATGCCTGAAAAATCGCTGGAAGAGTTTGAAGTGAACTAAAGTATAAAGTGAGCTAAAGTTAATGAATTCTACCAAATTATATAAAATCATCGGAGCAGAGCGACTCCATAACTTTAGGCACTTTAGATCACTTTAGACACTTTTAACTTGTACAGTTTTAAGTAAAGCCCCTTCCAGGGGTTATATCAAAGCCGGTTCCTTTTTGCCCGGATTCTTTACTTAGTTTTTTGCTCACTGCCCCATAACGGGCTGCGGCCGAAACGTTCAAACCACCATTCCTCTGCCGAAAGATAGTTGCTCACTTCTTCTTTTGAGAAAGAAAATTCATAGTTTTTACAGTAATCGTTGATGAGCCTGTAGGCTTCAATGATTCGGGTGGTCATTTCTTTGCAAGTCTCTTTATCGGCTTTACACCGATCCGGATGCCATTTTTGGATCAATGCTCTGTATTGCGACTTGATATCTTTCGTGGTCGCACGTTCAGGCAAATCCAGTAACATCCGGGCGGTATTGATGTCTTCAAACAAGCCCATTTGAAATAACCTTTGCTTCGCCGCCTTTGCTTTGAAAAAAGTGTTTAAGTCCTTCCAGTTCTTCCGCTTTACACGACGCCATGACACCAAAACAATCTCCTGAACAGCGGGGGTCGTACTGCTCGAGCCCCTTGTATTCCGGAAGTTGCATCTGATGGATGAGCCCCACCACATTTCCGAATACAGCAAACAAAATGGTAAACTCAAAGCCAACGATAAAAAACGGTACCAGGGAAATCACCGGTTTCCCGCTGACAATGAGATGCCATTGAGAGGCGGTAAACATTGCCAGAAGAAAGCCGGCAAAAAAGCCGGTAATGCCGCCGGCCAGGGTGAAATAGCCCACCTTGCTTTTTTTCAATTCCAGGGCATCGGCTATTTTATGGCTGGGAATCGGACTGTGCACGCGATGCATCGGCCAGGGCGAATCCTTGATATCCCTGATGGCGGATATGGCTTGATTTTCATCCGTGAACAGACCCATGACCCGATATTCAGCCAGCATGATCTTCTCCTTGATCGAGGATTTCCTTCATTTCTGTCATGGACACCGACGGCAGATGTTTCACAAAGAGGAAGAAAAAGAAAAAGAACAGACAAAATGCGCCCAGCATGATGCCGAATTCAATCATCGTCGGCGAATAGAGCCCCCAGGCATGGGGGATAAATTCACGGCTCACACTGGAAATAATAATAACAAAACGCTCGTACCACATGCCGATATTGACACATATGGAAATGCCGAACAGCCAGAAAATCGTCGTCCGGATGTGTTTGATAAAGAAAAGCAAAGGGATAATAGTGTTGCAGACCACCATAATCCAGAACCCAATAGCGTAGTCGCCGGTGGGCCGGTATTTGAAAATGGCCACTTCCACGGGGTTATGGCTGTACCAGGCAATGAAAAATTCCGTGGCGTAGGCAAATCCCACAATCAGTCCGGTAAAAATGATGGTTTTGGCCACATTTTCCAAGACGCTGGTGGTGATAATTTTTTCATAATGAAAAACCTTTCGAAGGGGGATCATCAGGGTCAGCACCATGGCCAGCCCGGAGTGGATGGCGCCGGCCACAAAATAGGGCGCAAAAATTGTGGTGTGCCAGCCGGGTACAACGGCCAGAGCGAAATCCCATGACACCACGCTGTGCACGGAAATCACCAGAGGGGTGGCCAAGGCGGCGAAAAACAGATATCCCCGGGCGTAATGGCGCCACTGTTCGTGCGCGCCGGTCCATCCCAGGGAGATGACGGTAAAAATCTTCTTCCGAAGACCCGTTGCCCGGTCTCGCACCACAGCAAGATCCGGCAGCATCCCCGTGTACCAGAACAGCGAACTGACCGTCAAATAGGTACTGATGGCCACCACGTCGAACATTAACGGTGATTGAAAATTTTGCCAAAGATTCCGCTGGTTGGGCACCGGTAACATGTAAAACACCAACCAGACGCGACCCAGATGAATGAATGGAAAGAGCCCTGCAATACAGACCGCGAAAACCGTCATGGTTTCGGCGGCCCTGGCAATGGGATTTCGCCAGCCAGCCCTTAGCAGATGAAGTATGGCGGAAATCAGGGTCCCCGAATGTGCGATACCCACCCAGAAAACAAAATTGATGAGATAGGTTCCCCAGGCTACCGGAATGTTCATTCCGGCCACGCCGATACCCGTCAATATCTGATAGATCCAGCAGGCGGCGCCGGTCAGCACCCCCAGAAAAAGGATTCCAACGGTCACCCAGTAGCTGCGATCCGGTGGTTTCAGGGTGTCCAGCACGATTTGGTCGATTTTTGCAAATGTCAGTTCGGTCATATTAGCTTCATCTATAGAAACATAGCTGCCTATGTACGGCAATTATTCTTCAGCCCTACCAAAGGTTGTTCAGAGTGCCTAAAGTGAACTATAATGAGCTAAAGTTAAGGAATTCTGCCAATTATATTTTAATGACAGCGCGTTAGCGCTACCTCAACTTCCCCGATGAATACGGGATAAATAGGCACTTTAGATCACTTCAAACTTTAGGCACTTTTTTCACTTTTAATTTCTATATCTTTTGGACCACTTTTTTCAGATAAATCACCGCCGGTTTGGTGTTCAGATACCCCATCACCTGATACGCCCTCGGGTCCTGTACCAGCTGTCTAACGCGGCTTTTTTTGTCCATGAGATTCCCGAACAACAGGGCGCCGGTGGGGCAGGTTTGCACACATGCCGGAACGACTTCACCGTCTTTTATCATTCTCTTTTTATTTTTGGCGATGCCGTGCGCTTCCTTGATCCGTTGAATGCAAAACGAGCATTTTTCCATGACCCCTTTGCTGCGAACGGTAACATTTGGATTCAGCTGTAAGTTCATCGGTTCGGGCCACTGCCAGTCGAACCAGTTGAAGCGCCGCACTTTATAAGGACAGTTCTGGCTGCAAAACCGGGTACCGATACACCGGTTGTAGATCTGATTGTTGAGCCCCTCTTTGGAATGATGGGGGGCATAGACCGGGCAGACCGATTCGCACGGCGCATTGTCACAGTGCTGACACATCATGGGAAGAAACGTTATGTTGTCCATATGTTCGGGATCATGATACCGCTCCACCCTCAGCCACGACATCTCGCGGCCCTGGAGTATCCGCTCAATCCCCACCACACCGAGGTTGTTTTCCGCATAACAGGCCGCGGCACAGGCGCCGCACCCGATGCATTTGTCCAGGTCAACGACCATTGACCACCGATAATCCTTGTGATCGTGGGCCGGATAGAAATCCCGTTTGGAGTCGTACCCTTCCGGAAGCGGAAGCGTCAACGGAAAGTCGTTCATGGTCAACCCGTGTTTTTCATGGGGTTTCGCGTGCTTGAGTTCATCCAGCGAAACAGACAGCGCGATTTTCCGGCCGTGCTGGATTCGGCTGCCGTCGGTATGCGCCAGTTTTATGGCCTGGCCGGTTTTTTTAATAGAAACCGGATGCACGACAAATTCAGGTCCACCCGACGGATTTTTTATTTCAGGAGAAAGAAGAACCTTGGGGTTAAGCCCCATGCCTTGAGCATATCGGCCATAAGCGGTATGTCCCTGCCCCATGCTCATCAACAGGACATTGGACCGGATCCCTTGGCTTTCGTAAACTGGTGCCTCCAGTTGCCCCCATTGGGATCGAATTTTAACAACATCTCCCTGGGACAGTCCGTTTTTGGCCATGGTTTTCGGATGCACCAGAACCGGTGTGTGCCAGGCGACATTTGTCAACGGATCCGGAATTTCACACAACCAGGGAAGGTTTGCGCCTCGGCCGTCAAAGAACCGGATGGACGGTGCGGCAATGAACACCAAGTCCGCATCCAGAGACGCCTTTATGTTATTAAAAACATCGGCAACGGTATCCGATACCTCTCCATACCAACGGCCGGAAGCTTTTGAATTGAACGTTCCGCCTTGTCGGAAAAGCTGAAGCCGGTCTTTTTGATCCCGGATGCCGCCTTTTTTATCCAGGTATTTAAAAAGATAGGTTTTGAAATTATGAATCAGGGGATCATAATCGAAAGCGGTTTCAAAAAATACATCCCCGATATTGGGCGCGTTGGTCAGTCTGCCCATAGCCGGCTGCAAGGTGCCGCCGATGCCGGGTTTGCCTTCGTATTCACCCCATGTTTCAAGGGGCAGGGCTACCGGAAAAACAAGGTCGGCATACTGAGCCGTCTCATCCATAACATTCGTAAAACTGACAACAAAAATCGATTTCGCGTTCAGAGCGTCTTTGACACCACTTTCGGGCGGCAGGGAAAAAGCAGGATTGGTATTGTTGAGGAGCAACATTTCCACGGGCTCTTCTTTCAATTCCTTGAAGAAGTCCATGGTCTCGGACCGTTTCGCGGCAATTTCCACACGGTGCCGGTTTGCAAAATCGAAAAGGGTTAATTTTGGATCAAGAATGAAATTTAATAGATTGACAGCCACATTGGTCTGCAGATCGTTTCCTCCCGATGAACCGGTGCCGGTGCCAAGGATCAATGGCCTTGGCGATTCCATGAGCCGGGACAAGAGCATCTGAAAATGCTCGGCTGATATACCTGAATATCGGGTGACATCTATTCTGGTATACGGGGAAACTGTTCGAACCAAGAGTGAACGGAACGATTCCGGCAGATGTTGTCCTCGGCCGAGCTGAAGAACTTCGTTTATGAGTGCAAAAACAATGGCGCTTTCGCCACCTGGAGCACATGGCATCCATTGGTCCGCATTGGCGGCGGTTAGAGATTGATATGAGCTGATATGGAAAAACGGATTTTTTTTCCCGTTTTTCAAAGCATGCATGTCCTTGAACTTTTGGGCATACTCCACCGGAGACAGCCAGGTTTCCAAAAAATCCGCACCGAATGAGACCAGCATGTCGGCATCTTGAAGATGGTATGACACCAGTCCGTTAAGGCCGAAAACCTTTTCATTGGCAGATTTTAGGGATTCATAGGCAAAGGGCTCAAACACCAGAGGACCTGAAGATCGCCATTTTTCAAGGGATTGTGCAAACAGCTTCAAAAGGCTTTCACCTTCGATCTCCGTCAGCATCCGTACCCGATTCGGTCCTTTTGTTGCAGCTCCGGCAGCCTTATCTTTTAACAGCGCCAGGGCCTTTGAAAACGAAATCGGTTGCCATGTCTCTTTGGTTTTTATCAGGGGAGTTTTGATTCTGTCCGGGTGATATATTCTTTGCAGGGCGGATTGACCCCGCATGCAAAGTTTGCCGCAGTTGATGGGATGAAGAGGGTTCCCTTCGATTTTGATGATCCGCCCTTCCCTGTTTTTGGCTATAATTCCGCAACCCGCCGGGCACTCCCTGCAAGTCGTGGCATACCAGGCGGCTTTCCCGGTAACCATATCGTCCGGAGCATGAACCAGAGAGAAAAGAGTCTTATCTGCTTCAGAGGTGCACCCTGCAGTAATGGCGACGCTCCCCATCCCGGCAATTTTAAGAAATGTTCGCCGATCCATTTGCAGAAGTTTCTCCTTGTAAATCAGAACACAAAAACAATACAGGTGAAATGCAAAAAAAAGGGTTGGCCACAATAACACCTCCTAAAAAGAGTGGATGTTTTTTGAGGTGTCTTGCATTATATCGGCATGAAACAATTTTTGTCAAGCAGTGAAACCGCGTCATTAAGACATGTTTTAAATTTTTTTCATATGGGAAATATCATGGGTCAATTGAAATTCTTTTAAGCCCAAAAGCCACCCAGATATAAGAACCTTCTGGTATAAGCGATGCCGTCGTTCCATACACCTTTACCTGCTCTACAACGACATATCCCCTTTGGGCGAGCGCCTTCTCTATAGACGCAGCATGGGCATCGTCGAAACCGGAGACCACCAGCAAGTCTCCCTTTAGTGGCAAGAGGCGACGGTAGTGATCGAACATTTCCATATGCGTGGGCGCCTGGAGGTTCGCCAGGATCAAGTTGAATTGACCTGAAACAGCATCTGCCGATCCAAGAAAGAATTTGAACCGATCTTCCATCTGATTCAAGGCTGAATTTTGGTTGGAAGTCCGTATGGCCTCCATCCAAATATCGCACCCCAGTGCGGTTCCGCCGTTTTTCAGGGCCGCCGCAAGCCCTAATATTCCTGAGCCGCAGCCGATGTCCAGGATTCGGGCGTCTTTTTTAACTTCTAATCGATTCAGGATGGTCAGCGCTGCTTTTGTCGAGGGGTGAGCCGGGGGAAATGAACGGTGGGACTTCAGGACCAGGCAGTCTTCTCCCATTTTGGGCTTTCTGATACTGTAGGGAGACCGGATGACTAAATTTCCTATGCGGTAGAACATCTATTAAACCAATTCTGTTGTTCACCCACTCAATGTGCGCTCAAAGAGAGTAAAACCCAACGTTGCAAGAGATAGGGTAAATGCACCTATTCTTCCATTTTAGACAGACAGTCCATAAAATCATCGGCAAATTTGGACTGGAGCCTATCCTCCTGTCCAAATTCTGAGACATCTGTGGCCACATTTCGTTTAGCACCGTATTCAACGTCCCATCCCTTGGCTTTCAGCATCTCGATCAGTTTTTCAGCCTGTTCTTTTGTGGCATCTTCGCCAATGTTTCGTTCCATAATAAAGAATTTCATATAATTTTCCTTTGGTCAGATTTTTTTATGAATATCTATATAACATAATTAACATCAATGGGGCAACATGTCCTTAGTCATCCAACATTCAATGATAAAAATCTTTAAGCCGGTAAGAGGAAAGAGAAAAGGGGAAAGAGGAAATAGGATAAGGGAAACCACGGTCCCGTCCTG
>Ga0224513_10000174_pt1 | contig 22827 bp, 36 predicted proteins | sample SF_May12_sed_USG_5_FD_169109 | JGI IMG/M metagenome (GOLD analysis project Ga0224513, IMG submission 169109) | Sediment microbial communities from San Francisco Bay, California, United States - SF_May12_sed_USGS_21 | ecosystem: Environmental > Aquatic > Marine > Sediment | place: USA... | reverse complement strand
AAGGTGCTCGCGGACGTCCGATGGTATTCCGGGGCCGTCGTCTGCGACCTCGAGCACCGCCCGCCCGGCCGTGTGCTCGACCCGCACGGTGATCCGCCCGCCGGATGCCTCGACCGCATCTCGTGCGTTGATCACCAGATTAACAAGCATCCGTCGCAATCCGACCGGATCCGCGACCACAGGTACCGCTTCCCCCTCGAGCTCTACTACGAGTTCCAACCCATCAGGCAGCAGATGACGGAGGACGGCCTCCTGTTGGCGCACCAACTCTACAAGATCAATTGTCCGCGGTGCAGCGCTCTCGCGGCGTGCGAAGTAGAGGAGCTCACGGACGACCTCCGTTCCCTGCTCGGCGAGATCGCCGATCGCCGGTACAGCTTCCGCCGCCGCTTCGGGCTGGCGCTCCATCAACCGAACATGAAGCAATATGGCCGCCAGTAGATTGTTGAAATCGTGCGCTACTCCACTGGCCAGAGTTCCGACCGCCCGCATTTTTTCCGCCTCCCGCAAGCGGTCCTCCGCGTCAACCGTCTCGGTGACATCCCGTACGACGAGGATCGCGTTTTCCAGACCGTCCGGCGCAGTCAACGAGCAGTCGAGTAGCCGGCCACCATGGTTGGTCCGCCACTGCCGAGGGGCACGACCCCGAAGGCGATGAGCAAGATCTCCAACTAATGCCTCCGCGTTTGGTTGGAGGGCGTTATTGGCGAGCTCCACGGTGCCCTCGTCGTCGACCAACGCAACTCCATCAACCATCGCATCAAAGGTCCGTCGCCATCTTTCGCCCATGCGCCGAATCCGATCAGTGAGGTCGTGGATGGCAACCAGATATCCCTCCTTGATGTCACCGCCTGCCCAGGCAACACGGAGCTCGACCTCGGCCAGCTCACCGTCCGCGAGGTTCCAATGGGCTTCGAGGGTAGTTTCTCCGGCTTCCCCGACCACGCCAAACGCGGCCTCCAGCTCCTCTGCGGATGGCGTTTTCAGGAAATGAACCAGGGGGGTCGCGGCCAGCCTCGTGAGCGGTCCGCCGAGGTAGGGCTCTGCCGCCGGATTGGCGTCGCGCAGGCTGAGATCCCTGTCGAGGCGGAGAAGCGGTGTCGGCGACGCGGTGAAGAGCTCTCGAAACCGGCTTTCACTGGTGACGAGAGAACGCCGCTGTGCGGCGAGGCGTTTCGCCATGTCGCCGAAGGACCGCGCGAGATCTCGAACCTCGGTCGTTGGGCCCCCCTCCAAGAGCTCCGTCGGCCGATCAGGGTCAAAGGCACGCACCCAGTCGGCAAGTTGATTGAGGGGTGCCACAACCCTGCCGACGAGGACCAGTCCCACCACCAACGCCAGAATCAGAGCGAGTGCGAGGCCGGCAAGGAGACGGGCAGCGGCAGCGGCCAGGTTGGCACGAACCCGCGCCCGCGAGACCAGCAAGACGACGTCGACTGAGGTCTCGTTGCCCCACACACCCTGGCTGACCGCAATTCTCCGTTCAACCCGCATCAGACTGGTATCGAGGACCTCGATTTCGTCCGGCGACGGCCCGAATCGCCAACGGACTCTGCCACTCGAGTCACGAACTTCGCCCGCGCGGATGTCGGTCATCGAAAACACATTGAGATACTCGGGGGAACCGCCGTCGGCCGCCGCGAGAGCAAGGACCTGGGCCAGCAACTCGGCTCGGGATCTGAGCTCGTCCTCCAGGATCTGCCGTTCGTGCCAGAGAACCAGTGCGCTGACCAGAACCAGGGTCACGACCAAGACCCCCAGCAGCCAGAGCAGAAAGCTCCTCGCTAGAGTCATGGCGAGTTCACCAGATCCAAATTGGATCCCGGATCAAAAATCGAAGAAATCACCCTCGAAGACGTCGGACAGCTGCCGCATGATTCCAGCCGACAGGGCCGCCGTGATGCCGGTCATGATCGAAGCGCCCTTGGAGCGCCCGACCAGGTAGCCAACCAGGCCGACCCCTGCCACCGATCCGAAGGGGTGCCGGCGGACCGTCTCCCGCCAGTCGATGGACTGCGGAACGAGCGAGTCGAGAATCGAGTCGACGTCAATCCGTCGTGCCGAGCCCAGATCATCAATAGGCTCGTCTTCCGTCTCATCAACAAACGCATCAGCGTCCATTTCCACCATCTGATCACACCTTCCAGCTCATCAGTCGCGCGGTCGAGTCGCGTATCCGACCAGGAAACCGACGGCGACCGCAATCAGGACCGCCTTGCCGGGGTTGGCGCGGACGTACTCAACCACCTCATCGCCCTTCTGCTTGAAGTCAACCTCAGCAACTTTCAATTTCGCCTTTTCATAGACATCCTTCGACTTTTCGGAAAGGGCATCGTACTGCTCTTTGGACTTGGCGTAGAGAACCTCAGCCTGATCGCGGCTCTTCGCGGCCAGGCCGCCCATCTTCTCGCGCGCTTCGCTGAGGTATTTCTTGGCGTCCTCGAGATACACCCTGGTCCGATCCGCCGCCACGCCTGCCTTGTCCCTGGCCTTGCCATAGGCATCCTGCATCGTGGATTTGGCGCTTTCCATCGACTGCTGGGCTTTGGCGAGCGAATCCTTGACGCCGGTCAGTCCGCCAGTCGCCTTTTCCGCCACTTCTTCAATGGCCTCATCAACCGTCTTTTTCTTCTGTGCCATTACTGACCTCCTAGGTAGGGCATTATTCTAGGAGGAAATACGTTTGACGTCCAGCAGAAGGGAGAGCGTTCGCCGTTATCGGACCGACCCGGGAGATTTAACCGGTGATCAGTGATCAGTGATCAGTGATCAGTGTGAAGGTCCGCGGCGCCGGATGGGCGGAACTGATTACTGGTTACTGATTACTGATTACTAGGTCCCATTCGGGCGTAGGCGCGAGTCGAGTGGCGTTGGTGGCGGTGCCGCGCTACGATCGCGGGCGGAGGTTCGATGAGGATTACAGTGCTGGGTGCGGGGCGTTGCGTGACCGGATCGAAGTACCTGCTCGAGTGGAAGGACTTCCGCTTGATGGTGGATTGCGGGCTCTTTCAGGGCCCGGCCGAGTACCGCCAGCTCAACTGGAAAAAACTGCCGCATCCACCACACGATATTGACGCGGTGATTCTGACGCATGCCCACATCGATCACTCGGGATACCTACCGCGACTTTCCCGGCAGGGATACGAAGGACCGGTTTACTGCACTCCGCCGACCCGGGCCCTGCTCGGCGTGCTTCTCCCCGATGCCGCCCACATCAACGAGGAGGAGGCGCGATACGCCAACAAGAAAGGCTATTCAAAACACAAGCCCGCGCTGCCACTGTTTCGAATGGCGGACGCGCGTGCGGCGCTCAAGCTCCTCGAGTCGGCCGCCTTCGACCACTGGCACGAGCTCTACCCTGGCATCCGCTTCCGCTATCACCGGCAGGGGCATATCCTCGGTGCAGCATCGGTCGAATTGGAGACGAAGGTCGCTGGTGGAAAGAAAAAGACAATATTCTTTTCCGGAGATGTCGGACGCTACGGCATTCCGATACTCCATGAACCGCAGCCGTACCCCGGCTCCGATGTCCTCTTCGTGGAGTCGACCTACGGCAATCGATTCCACGGAGATGAGGAACCCCGGGTCGTGCTTGGTGAGGAGGTCCGCGCGGGAATTGATCGTGGAGGAATCATCATCATTCCCGCGTTTGCCATCGATCGCACCCAAGAGATTCTCTACCTGCTGCATGAGCTCATGATCGACGGCGACTTGCCACAGATCCCAATCTTCCTCGACAGCCCGATGGGTATTGAGGCAACAACCCTATACACCCGTTACGTCACCGAGCACGACGCGGAGATGCAGTATTTCTTTGCCAATCAGGAAAACCCGATCTTTCCGCCGACCCTCCAGGTCACCCCCTCATCATCAGAGTCGCGCAAGCTGAACAACCTGCGCGGTCCGGCGATCATCATCTCCGCCTCGGGAATGGCCACCGGCGGACGCATTCTCCATCACCTCAAATTGCGGTTGCCGGATGAGAAGAACACAGTGATTTTCACCGGTTACCAGGCCAAAGGGACCAAGGGCCGTCGTCTTCTCGACGGTGATGAAGAGGTTAAGATCCACGGTGAGTGGATACCTGTGAAGGCCCATATTTCACGGGTCTCCGGTCTTTCGGCCCACGCCGACGCCGGCGAACTCCTGCTGTGGCTCGGGCGCCGCGAACAGGACCCCGAGAAGGTCGTACTGATCCACGGCGAGTACGAAGCACAGCAAGCATTCGCCGAACGGCTTAAGGAAGAATTCGACTGGGACTGCGAAATCCCCGAACTCGGCGATACGATCACTCTCTGATGTCGGTCGTGAACTCTGTAGGCGGGTCCTTCAGGGCCTGCCAACGAATACTCCAATGCCCTTCTCTCGAGGTAGCGCAATCGACGGATTGAACGCGTACTTGAACCGCTAAGACCGCCAAGAACGCTAAGACATCGCAAAGCACCTTTTGCCTATCGCGGAAATGAGATTTCTTCTTCGCGCTCTTTGCGGTTCAAAAGGGTGGCATAGGAGTATTATTTTTGGGTCCTTCACGTTTAGACCCACCTACAACCGGCGGTCAACCAAAGAAAAACGCCGCGGCGAACCGCGGCGTCAATAGTACTGAATTGAGCTCGCCTCAGGAGTCTTTCTTCTCCTCTTCGGGCGCCTCGGCCTCGACCGGCTCGGGCTCCTCGGCGGGAGCGGCATCAACCTCTGCTTCAGGCTCTTCCGCTGGTTCCTCGGCCTCGGCCGCCTTCGGCTCGGCTTCCTCAGCCGCAGCTTCGACAGTTTCCCCGGCCTCATCCTCAGAAGCAGCCATCTCCTTGTCGACCGCGTCATCGGCCTTCTTGGACCCGCCACCAAAGACGCCCTTGGCGCGGTCCATCAGCGACCCCTTCTTATCCGAGGCTCCGCCCTCTTCATGCTCCGATAGCTCGTAATCGACAAACTCGATGATCGCGAGCTCGGCGCCGTCGCCGCGGCGGCGGCCCAGGCGCATGACTCGGGTATATCCACCTGGACGATCGGTGAAGCGCGGTGCGATCTCCTCGAAGAGGCGGCGCACCACCTCCTTGTCGGGCACCATCGTCAGGACCTTTCGACGCGCCGGAAGCGAGCCGGTGCCGGCAAGGGTGACCATGCGTTCGGCCAATGGCCGCAGCTCCTTGGCCTTTGCCAGGGTGGTCACGATCCGATCGTGGGTGAACAGAGCCGTCAGTTGATTCCTGAACAGCGCTTTGCGATGGGCGGTGGTGCGGCCCAGCTTGCGGCCGCGAACTCGGTGTCGCATCTCGGTCTCCCGCTTCCTACAGATCGAGGTTCATACCGAACCCGAGGCCCAGGACCTCGAGCTTCGATCGCACCTCTTTGAGGGACTTTTCTCCGAAGTTACGAATCTCCACCATCTCTCTTTCGGAGCGGCTGACGAGATCACGTAGAGTCCGGATATTGGCGTTTTTAAGACAATTCATGGATCGAATCGAAAGCTCGAGGGTTTCGATCGAGGCGTCGAGGATGCTGTCTTCCTCTTCGGGTTCGGCCTCTTTCACCGGTGCCTCTGGCGACTCTTCGACCTCCGCCAGGGAGGTGTAGATGTCCATGTGGCCCTGCACCAACTGGGCAGCCTGACTGAGGGCTTCCTCCGGTCCGATGGTGCCATTCGTCCACACCTCGAGCACCAGACGCTCGTAGTTGGTCATGCGTCCAAGGCGAGCCATCTCGACGCGGAAGTTGGCCTTGCGCACCGGAGAGTGCGCCGAGTCGACCGGGATGAACCCCACATCGAGGTCCTCGGTCTGGTTTTCTTCGGCCGGCACGTAGCCGCGACCCTGAGCTACCCGTACGGTCATCTTGAGCTTGCCGCCGGCGGAGAGAGTGGCAACGTGGACGTCAGGATCGATCACTTCGACCTGCGTCGATCCGGCAAATTGGCCGGCGGTCACCTCACCCGGCCCCTTGGCCTCGAGATTCAAAAATGTCGGCCCCTGGCCGTGAATTTTTAGTGGAATCTTCTTGAGGTTGAGGATGATGTCGGTGACATCCTCGACAACCCCCGGGACCGCTGAAAACTCGTGGTCCGCGCCCTCGATTTTGACCGCGGTGATCGCCGCGGACGGAATCGACGACAGCAGAGCCCGTCGCAGGCTGTTGCCCAGGGTTGTCCCCCAACCCCGTTCAAAAGGCTGCGCGAGAAATCGCCCAAAGGTTGGACTTTGTCCTTCTTCTTCTAAATCAACTTGTGCCGGTCGCTGGAAATCCTGCCAGATCATGCAGCCTCCACCTTAACGAGAGTAAAGCTCGACGATGAGCTGCTCCTGGATCGGGAAGCGGACATCCTCGCGGGCCGGGTTCTCGAGAACCTTGCCTTTGAAGGCATCCGCATCGAGCTCCATCCAGGGCGGAATACCACGCCCCTGAGCGAACTCGACTGCTTCCGAAATGTGAGAATTTTTGCGGCTTTTTTCGCAAACGACGATTTCCATGCCGGGCCGAACCCGGAACGATGGGATATCCACGCGGCGCCCGTCGACCTCAATATGGCCGTGGCGAACCAGCTGCCGCGCCTGAGTGCGGGAGGTGGCAAAACCGAGCGAATAGACCACATTGTCGAGGCGCAGCTCGAGGAGCTGGAGTAGCGTCTCTCCAGTAACACCCTTACGCCGATTGGCCTCGTCGAATGTGCGCCGGAACTGGCCCTCGAGGATCCCGTAGATACGGCGCAGCTTCTGCTTCTCCCTGAGTTGCAGGCCATAGGCCCGAACCTTGCGGCGGCGGCCCATACCGTGTTGGCCTGGGGGGGCGTTACGGCGCTCTATCGCACACTTTTCCTTGTAACAGCGCTCGCCTTTCAAGAACAGTTTCATGCCCTCGCGGCGGCACAGTCGACAAACAGGTCCTCTGTATCGTGCCATGTAATTCCTACTCCCTACACCCTGCGCCGCTTGCGCGGACGGCAACCATTGTGCGGAATCGGTGTCACGTCGCGAATGCTCCTGATGTCGAGGCCGGTGGCCGCAACAGCTCGGATTGCCGACTCACGGCCGGGGCCCGGGCCCTTGACCAGCACCTCAACCGAACGCACTCCGTGATCCTGCGCCTGTTCCGCAGCAGCCTTGGCTGCGAGCTGGGCCGCATAAGGGGTGCCCTTGCGAGAACCCTTGTAGCCGATACGGCCGCCGGAGGACCAGCACAAAGTGCCGCCACTGGGGTCCGCAAAGGTCACGATTGTGTTGTTGAAGGTGGCGTGAATATGGGCGACCGCGTGGGGCACGTTCACACGCTCCCGCCGCGCCTTCCGCCCACCCTTCTTTTCCTTTGCCATAATTCAGCTCCTGCTCAATTGACCGCTTCTACTTCGTAACTTGTTTTTTGCCTGCGACCGCCTGACGCCGCGGGCCCTTCCGGCCCCGGGCGTTGGTGTGAGTCCGCTGGCCACGAACCGGCAAACCGCGGCGATGCCGCATGCCGCGATAGCTCCCGATTTCGATCAGGCGTTTGATGTTCATGGCAACTTCGCGACGGAGATCGCCTTCGACCATCCCCTCTGCCTGGATCACCTGTTGGATCGCCAGTACCTCAGCCTCGGAGAGATCTTTGACCTTGATACCCTCTTCGACCTTGGCCTTCCCAAGGATCTTCTTTGCGCGGTTGCGACCGATTCCATAGATATACGTAAGGCCGATCTCGACCCTTTTGCCGGACGGCAGATCAACGCCTGCAATACGTGCCACCAGATACCTCCCCGATCAGCCTTGCCGTTGCTTGTGCTTCGGGTTCTCGCAGATCACCCGGACCACACCCTTGCGACGGATGATTTTGCATTTCGCACACATTTTCTTGACCGATGGACGAACTTTCATTGCCGTCCTCCCTATTTGTATCGATATACGATGCGCCCTCTCTTCAAATCATAAGGAGAGAGCTCGACCAGTACTTTGTCGCCCGGAAGAATGCGGATGAAGTGCTTGCGCATTTTGCCTGAGATGTGCGCCAACACCCCGTGGCCGTTCTCCAGCTCGACGCGAAACATCGCGTTGGGCAGGGGCTCGACCACAGTGGCCACCACTTCGATCGCCTCTTCCTTAGGCATGAATGAAATTCTCCGAACCGAGCACACGGTGGCCGTCAGGAGTGACTGCTACCGAGCACTCAAAATGGGCTGAGAGTCTACCGTCTTCTGTCCTTGCTGTCCAGCCGTCATCGTCGATCTGAACTCTCCACGAACCGCCTGTGATCATTGGCTCGATCGCAATGACGAGACCTGGTTTGAGCCGCTGGCCGTGGCCAGCCTTTCCATAGTTGGGCACCTGTGGCTCTTCGTGCAAAGAACGCCCTATTCCATGGCCGACGAACTCGCGGACTACACCGTAGCCAGCCGCCTCGGCACGTTGCTGCACCGCCGCGCCAAGATCCCCCAATCGCCCGTCCGGCCGCACAGCCGAAACGGCATCTTCAAGACAGAGGCGGGTGATCTCCATCAGACTCTGCGCCTCTTCACTGAGGGTGCCAATGCCGAAGGTCACCGCTGCATCGCCGTAGAATCCATCGAGTAACACGCCACAGTCGACACTCACCAGATCTCCGTCCTTGAATCGGTTCTTGCCGTTGGGGATACCGTGGACGATGACGTCGTTGATCGAGGTACAGAGCGTCGCGGGGAAGCCCCGATAGCCTTTGAACGCTGGAGTTCCGCCTTCGGCACGGATCATCTCCTCGGCGAGCTTGTCCAGCTCGCCGGTGGATACGTCCGGGGCGGCCGCGCCCTCCACAGCTCGGAGCACCCTATGAACAAGGCGGTTGGCCTTATCCATGGTCTCCAGCTCGCGCTCGGACTTGAGGCTGATCATCCCCTCACCCGCGCCTCCCGCGAACTCGGCCCTTGCGCATGAACCCGTCGTAGTGGCGCATCACCAGCTGCGACTCGATCTGGTTGACCGTGTCCATGGCAACACCAACAACGATCAGAAGGGAAGTGCCTCCGAAGAAGAACTTGACCCCAAGTCCCTGGGTGAACCAGGCCGGCAGGATCGAATCGAGGGTCGGCCCAATAACCGGTATGGTCGCAACCTTGAAGCCTGCAATCAGGATCTCCGGCAGGATCGCAACCAACGCCAGGTAAACGGCGCCGACCAGCGTGATGCGGGTCAGAATTTTGTCAATGAACTCGGCGGTCCGTTTGCCGGGCCTGATCCCCGGGATGAAGCCACCGTACTTGCGCATATTTTCTGCCGTGTCTTCGGGGTTGAAAATGATCGACGTATAGAAGTAACAGAAGAAGACGATCGACATGAAATAAACCAGGTTATACAGCGGCTCACCCCAGGCAAGGGCCTCGGTGATTTTCTGCAACCAGCGATTGTCGATCATCTGACCGAGAGTCTGCGGGAAGGACATGATCGAGGCCGCAAAAATTACCGGAATCACGCCGCCGGTGTTGATGCGCAGCGGCAGGTACGTGCTCTGGCCGCCATAAACGCGTCGTCCCACCACCCGTTTGGCGTACTGAATCGGTATTCGCCGCTGTGCCCGTTCCATGTAGACAATCGCAGCCACCACTATGACCATGAAAACCACGAGCAGTACGACAGTGATGATGTTCAAGGCACCGGTCTGGACATCAGTGAGGGTGTTGAAGATCGCCGCCGGCAATCCGACCACAATGCCTGCGAAGATGATCAAGGAAATGCCGTTGCCGATGCCACGCTCGGAGATTTGCTCACCAAGCCACATTACGAAGGCGGTCCCAGTGGTCAATGTCAAAACCGTCAGTAAACGAAATCCCCAGCCCTGGAAATGCTCGGGTACCAGTGGCGCACCGCCGGGTGCGGTGGTTCGCTCGAGGAAGAAGGAAATACCCATGGCCTGGATGAACGACAGCACGATCGTGCCGTAGCGCGTGTATTGGGTGATCTTGCGGCGGCCGAGCTCGCCTTCTTTTGACAGCTTTTCGAGGTAGGGCCACACCACCGTCAAGAGCTGGAGGATGATCGAGGCCGAGATGTAAGGCATGATGCCGAGCGCAAAGACCGTCATCCGGCCCAGTGCGCCGCCCGAGAACAGGTTCAAGAATCCTAAAACGGTGCCCTCGGCAGCCGTGGTGAACTCGGCAATCGCCACCGGGTCAATGCCCGGAATCGGGATAAACGCCCCCAGCCGGTAAACCGCCAGCAGGGCAAAGGTGAATAGCACCCGCTTGCGAAGATCCGGGATCGCGAAGATGTTGCGAAAGCTGTCGATCACGACGTCACCACCTCGCAGCTACCCCCCGCTTTCTCGATTCCAGCTCGCCCCGAAGCGGAGAATTTGTGCACCTGGACAATCAACTTCTTTGAAAGCTCGCCGTCACCGAGCACCTTGACGAGCCTCTTGCCTCCACGAACCAGGCCTTTCTCAACCAGCATTTCGACAGTCACCGTGTCACCGTCAGCAAATAGCCGCTCGAGATCTTTGAGGTTCACGACCTGGAACTCAACCCTGAAAATGTTGAAGAATCCGCGCTTCGGAATTCGGCGAACGAGCGGCATCTGGCCGCCCTCGAAGCCGTAGCGCCGAGAGTAGCCGCTGCGCGACTTCTGGCCCTTGTGGCCCTTGCCGGCAGTCTTGCCGGTGCCCGAGCCGGGTCCACGACCGATACGCTTGCGGGACTTCTTTGCGCCGGGCGCCGGATGCAGATCATGAAGTTCCATGGCTCAGCCCTCCAATTCTTCGACCGACACCAAGTGGGTCACCTTGGCGACCATGCCGCGGATGGTCGGATGATCGAAACGCGTTACGGTGCGACCGATGCGTCCAAGACCGAGGCTGGTCAGCACTCGCCTCTGCTTCCGAGCGAAACCGATCTGGCTCCGCACCTGGGTGATTTTGAGGACCTTCGAAGATCCCTTTGGGGTCTTCTTGGCAGCCTTCGGAGCCTCAACCTTTGCCGGCTTTTCTTTGGCAACCGCCTTCTTCGGCTCCGGTTTCTCGGCAGGCTTCTTCGCCACGGTCTTCTTTTCCGTCGTCTTCTTCACTGCCGCCTTTTTCGCGGCAGGCTTTTTGGTCTCGGTCTTTTTCGCCGCCGGTTTCTTCGCGTCGGCCTTCTTCGCCGCCGGTTTCTTGGCGGCTGGCTTCTTGGCCGCAGGCTTTTTGGCGACAGTCTTCTTCTCGTCCGCCTTTTTTGCAGCGGCTTTCTTCGCTGGCGCTTTCTTCGCTGGCGCTTTCTTCGCTGGCGCTTTCTTCGTCTCGTCAGCGCCCTTTGGATCTTTCTTTTCCGCAGTCATCAGCTGTCATCTCCCTCAGCGACCGCAGCTTCGGCCGGCTCTCCGGCCTCTTCCGCATTCTCGGTCTCGGCCGCCGCTTCCGCCGCTTCCGGCGCTTCCGGCGCCGCTTTCATGTCGACCCCGCGCAGCCGCTGCACCTGTCCGGAGGTCATCAATCGGTCGATAGCATCGAAGGTGGCACGAACCACGTTGAACGGATTGCGACTGCCGACAATCTTCGTCAGCACATCGGCAACACCCGCCGATTCCATCACAGCGCGTACCCCACCACCGGCAATCACACCGGTACCCGGAGAGGCCGGACGCAAGAGAACCCGGGTTGCGCCCCAGCGTCCCCACACCAGGTGGGGCACGGTGCCGCTGACCAACGGGATCTTGATCATCTCTTTGCGCGCCTGTTCACTTGCTTTCTGGATCGCGGGCGGCACTTCGCGGGCTTTGCCGGTGCCGAAACCGACCTTTCCCGAACCGTCGCCGGCAACGACCACGGCCGAGAACGAGAAGTTCTTGCCGCCTTTCACGACCTTCGCGACGCGGTTGATATGAACGACTGTCTCGGCGAATTCGGAATCTCGGTTCATCATCTCAGCATCCCCTAGAACTTCAGGCCCGCTTCGCGAGCGCTGTCTGCAATGGCGCGAATCACTCCGTGATATCTGAAACCGCCGCGGTCGAAGACTACCGACTCCACACCATGCTCCCTGGCGCGCTCGGCAATCAGTTTTCCGAGCAAGGTGCCCGCCTCGCGGTTCCCCGTGGCCTTGAGGCTGCCCGCAGTCGACTTCTCGAGCGTCGAAGCAGAAGCCAGGGTCACACCGGAATCGTCATCGATGATCTGTGCATACACGTGACGCAGGCTCCGATATACCGAAAGGCGAGGACGGTTTGCGGTCCCGCGAACTGCCTGACGATATCGACGCCTGATCCTGACACGACGCTGCTTACGGTCTTTGACCACACTCATGCTGTCGCTCCCTGCTTCCCGGCCTTGGTCCGGACGCGCTCGTCCACATAGCGAATGCCCTTGCCCTTGTAAGGCTCGGGTGGCCGCAGGCCACGAATCTCGGCCGCGATCTGTCCGACCTGTTGGCGGTCAAAACCGTTGACCGTCACCAGATTCGCTTTGGCGTCAACATCTATCTCGATCCCGTCGGGAACCGCAAAGTCGATCGGGTGCGAGTAGCCGATGTTGAAGATAACGCTTTTGCCAGTGCTCTCGGCGCGGTAGCCGATGCCGACAATTTCGAGCTTCTTCGACCAGCCCTCAGAAACCCCGGTGACGGCGTTCGCCAACAGCGCGCGAACCAACCCGTGAAACGAACGGGTCTGCGGTTCATCGTTGGCGCGGCTGATGTTGAGGTTGCCGTCTTCGACCGCGGCTGAGACACCCGGCAAGATATTTACCTGCAGCTGCCCTTTCGGGCCCTTGACGTTGATGACGTCGCCGGAGATCGAGATATCGACCCCCTTCGGCACCGGAATCGGCTGTTTTCCTATCCGTGACATGAGTCCCCCTACCAGATCTCACACAGGACTTCGCCACCCACGCGCAGGCCTCGCGCCTGCTCGTCGGTGAGGACACCCCGATTGGTCGAGATCACTGCAACTCCGAGCCCGTTTTTCACCTTGGGCAATTCGTCGACACCCCGGTAGATCCGGCAGCCGGGGCGCGAAACCCGCTGCAGGCCGTGAATCACCGGTTCGCCGTCATCGGCGTACTTGAGGTAGATACGGATGGAGCCCTGCGGGCCCTCCTCGATCACCTTGAAGGTGCGAATGTACCCTTCCTGTTTGAGAATCTTGGCGACCTCGAGCTTCATCTTGGAAGCCGGCACATCGGTGCGATCGTGACGTACCGTGGTGGCGTTCCGAATATGTGTCAGGAGATCGGCTATTGGATCAGTCATGCTCATGGTTCAACCCCTCACCAACTCGCCTTCGTGACCCCGGGGAGGTATCCCTCGAGGGCCAGCTTGCGGAAGCACAATCTGCACAGCTGGAACTTGCGCATGAAACCCCGCGGACGACCACAGACCCGGCAGCGGTTGCGCTGGCGGACCTTGAATTTCGGCTTTCTCAGGCTCTTAGCGATCATTGCCTTACGTGCCACGGTGCCTCCTAACGACCCTTGAACGGCATCCCCATCCCCGCCAGGAGCGAGCGCGCCTGGTCATCGGTGGGTGCCGAGGTAGTAATGGTGATGTTCATACCCATGGTGCCTTCGACCTTCTGGTAATCCACCTCCGGGAAGACCAAAATGTCGCGGATACCGAGGGTGTAATTGCCGCGGCCGTCAAAAGCGTTCGCCGAGATACCGCGGAAGTCTCGAACCCGTGGCAGCCCGATGCAGATCAGGCGATCAAGGAATTCGTACATCCTATCCCTGCGGAGGGTCACCCGTGCGCCCACCGGCATCCCCTCACGCAGCTTGAACGCTGCAATGGATTTGCGGGCCTTCCGCACCTCCGGCAATTGGCCGGTGATGTTGGCCAGCTGCTCCATCGCCACATCCAGCAACTTGGCATTGCGACTCGCCTCGCCAACCCCGATGTTGCAGGTGATCTTGCTGATCTTCGGTACCTGCATCGGGTTGGTCAACTCGAACTCCTTCTGGAGTTGCGGGAAGACCTCCTCACGATACTTTTTCTGTAAGCGCGCCATCGTCCCTCCTATCGGTCGAGAATCGCGCCGTCGACCTTGGCAACGCGGACCTTTCGTCCGTCGTCAAGAACCCGGATACCGATCCGGGACCGTTGTCCGCTGTCTGGTGAAATCACCATCACGTTGGATACGTGAATCGAAGCTTCACGCTCAACCACACCACCCTTGACGTTCTTCTGCGGGTTGGGGCGGGTGTGGCGTTTGATCATGTTCACGCCTTCGATCACAAGCCTCTCCCGACCGCGATCGACGACCAGAACCCGACCTTGCTTTCCGGCGTCCTTGCCGGAAATGACCTCGACGGTGTCACCCTTTTTAATCTTCATAACCGCTCCTACAGGACCTCTGGGGCCAGCGATACGATCTTCATGAACCGCTTTTCGCGGAGCTCCCGGGCGACGGGCCCGAAAACCCGGGTGCCAAGGGGCTCACTTTCGGCGTTCAACAGCACCGCCGCGTTTTCGTCAAATTTGATGTATGAGCCGTCTCGCCGGCGGGCTCGAGAGCGGGTTCTGACGATAACCGCTTTGACGACCGTGCCCTTCTTGACTTCCGACTCCGGCGCCGCTTCCTTCACCGAGCACACAATTATGTCTCCGAGGCCGGCATAACGGGGCGCCGCAGAACCGCCGAGCTGACGGATCGCCTGCAACCGGCGCGCGCCGGAGTTGTCGGCGACCAAAAGCACTGTTCCCATCTGGATCATCGCGTCCCCCCGATTACTGCGCCCGCTCGATGACCTTGCGGACGAGCCACCGTTTGCGCTTGGAAAGCGGCCGGCACTCCTCGATCAGAACCCGGTCGCCCTCGTTGCAGGTGTTTTCCTCGTCATGGGCCATAAACTTCGAGCTAGTGCGTACGAACTTCGAATACAGCGGGTGCATGACCAGGTTCTCGACCATGACGACCACTGACTTGTCGGCCGCGGAAGAGGTCACGAGACCCACTTTGGTGGTTTTCCTCGAGGCACTCGGCTTGCTGCTCATCATGCACTCCCCTCGGCCTGACGCTCGGTCATCACCGTCATCACCCGAGCGATGTCCTTGCGGACCTCACGGATCTTGATCGGGTTTTCGATCTGCCCGGTTGACTTCTGGAAGCGGAGCTTGAAGAGCTGTTCTTCGAGATCACTCAGCGCCTTGCGAAGCTCATCATCAGACCGTTCACGAATATCCTTGGCCTTCATAGCTGTTCTTTCCTGCTCACGAACCTGGTTTTGATAGGGAGCTTGTGTGCGGCAAGGCGCATCGCCTCACGCGCGATCGACTCCGACACACCCTCCATCTCATAGAGGATGCGGGCCGGCTTGATCACCGCCACCCACTCCTCGGGATTGCCCTTACCTTTACCCATGCGGGTTTCGAGCGGTTTTTTGGTCACTGGCTTGTCGGGGAAGACCCGGATCCAGATTTTGCCGCCGCGCTTGACGTGGCGGGTCATCGCGATACGGGCAGCCTCTATCTGGCGGGCTGTGATCCACCCGCGCTCCACCGCCTGCAACGCGTAGTCTCCGAAGGAGACCTTCGCTCCGCGCTCGGCGATGCCGCGGTTTTTCCCCCGCTGCTGCTTTCTGTACTTGACCTTTTTCGGCATCAACATGTCGAATCTCCCTCAAGCGTGCGGGCGGATGCCGCGCTGACGATGGCGCTCGCCCCGGTAGACCCAGACCTTGACACCGATCACGCCATAGGTGGTGTACGAGGTCTTGAAACCGTAATCGATGTCGGCCTTCAACGTGTGCAGCGGCAAGCGGCCCTGCTGGTACCACTCGGCACGCGCGATCTCGGCCCCGTTGAGACGACCGGCGCAGCGGATCTTGATTCCCTGGGCGCCGAACCGGAGGGCGTTTTCGATAGCCCGCCGCATCGCCCGTCGGAATGCGATCCGCCGCTCGAGCTGCCGCGCCACATTGGCGGCGATCAGGTGAGCGTCGATCTCCGGCCGCTGGATCTCCTGGATGTTGATGTGGATGTCCTGGCCATAGCGCCGCATAAGATCGTCACGCAGCTTGTCCACCTCGGCACCCTTGCGGCCGATAATGATGCCCGGCCGGCCGGAGAGGATATTGACCCGTAGCTTCGAAGCCGTTCGCTCGATATCGATCGCGCTGACGGCCGCGTTCTCGAGCCGCTCCAGGAGCTCCTGGCGCAAGGTCAGATCCTCGTGCAGGAGGTTCGCATAATCCTTGCCGTCCGCGTACCAGCGGGACCGCCACGTGTTGTTGTAACCGAGGCGAAAGCCGTACGGGTGTGTTTTCTGTCCCATTGCGACTCCTATTCCTTCACCGAAAGTTCGACGGTGATGTGGCACATCCGCTTCAGGATTCTGTGCATCCTCACCCACTTCGAGGCCGGTCGGCCGCGGCGCAGGCTCGGACCACCGTCAACGGTGATTCTGCTGATGAAGACCCGATCGACGTCGACGCCGGGTTGGGCCTGCTCCAAGTTGGCGAGCGCAGACTTGACCAGCTTGGCAACGTCTTTGGCCGCGTACTTAGGGCTCAGCTGCAACGACGTGAGGGCCGGTTCAACTGCCTGGCCACGAACCATGTCCACGACCAGCCGCACCTTGCGCGGCGACGAGCGATAGTACCTCAGTTGAGCTCGTGAATCCATCATGCCCCCTAGCGAGCGCCCTTTTCACGCCGGCCCGAGTGACCCCGGAAGGTCCGGGTCGGCGCAAACTCCCCGAGCTTATGCCCGACCATGTTCTCTGTGATAAACACCGGCACGAACTTGTGGCCGTTGTGAACCGCGATCGTCATACCGACCATTAGCGGGGTAACCGTTGAACGTCGCGACCAGGTTTTGACAACCCTGCGGTCGCCGGCACCAGTCACCGTCTCCACCTTTTTTGCCAGGTGCTCATCGACGAACGGCCCTTTGCGGATTGAACGTGACATGATCCCCTCCCCCTACTTCTTCTTCCGTCGCGACACGATCAACCTGTCCGACGCCTTGGGGCTGCGAGTCTTCGCACCCTTGGTGGGCCAGCCCCAGGGAGAGACCGGGTGACGGCCCTTGTTACGTCCTTCGCCGCCACCATGCGGGTGATCGACCGGGTTCATCGCTGTGCCACGCGTCTGTGGCCTGACGCCGAGCCAGCGCGAGCGGCCGGCTTTGCCGAGAGTCAGATTGCTGTGTTCTTGATTCCCTACCTGGCCGATGGTGGCCATGCAGGAGGACAGGACCATGCGCATTTCTCCCGAGGGCATGCGAAGGGTCGTGTACTTGCCCTCCTTGGCCATGATCTGGGCCGAGGTCCCTGCCGACCGCACCATTTGCCCGCCTTTGCCGGGCTTGAGCTCGACGTTGTGGACCAGGGTGCCGAGGGGGATGTTGCCGATCGGCATCGCGTTGGCCGGCCGCACGTCCACCTTGGAACCGGCGATCACGGTATCGTTCACCTTGAGCCCGATTGGAGCCAGGATGTACCGCTTGTCTCCGTCGGCGTAGAACAAAAGAGCGATGTTGGCTGAACGATTTGGGTCGTACTCGATGGTCGCCACCCGCGCCGGCACATCGAACTTGTTGCGCTTGAAATCGATGATGCGGTAACGCCGTTTGTGGCCTTGGCCGCGGTGGCGGGAGGTGATATGACCCTCGCTGTTGCGCCCCGAAGAGCGCTTCTTGCCCTTGGTCAGCTTCTTCTCGGGTCGGCTCGTCGTCAGCTCCTCGAAATCGGAAGTTGTGACGAAGCGTCGTCCCGGGGACGTCGGTTTGTATGACCGGATCGCCATGACAGACTCCTCAGATACCTTCGAAGAACTCGAGCGTTTTCGAGCCCTCCGCCAGCGTCACGTAAGCCTTACGGCTGGCTGCGCGGTGATTGACCGTGCGGCCGTAACGCATAACTGGCTTTCCCTTGCGGTTGACAATATGAACACCCGTCACCTGTACTTCGAATAGCTCCTCTACCGCCTTGCGGACCTGAATCTTGTTGGCCCGGCGATCAACCTCGAAACAGACGGTGTTCTCGCGTTCCTGCATGAACGTCGTCTTCTCGGTGATGAGCGGCCGCAGAATAATCTGGCGGGCCTTCATGACAGCACCTCCGCGAGCGACCGCAGCGCCGGCTCTGAGGCCACAATCCAGCGGTGGTTGAGGACCTCGTAGGCGTTCAGCGAACCGGCGTCGATCATCTTGAGTTCGGGACGATTGCGGCTCGCCAGATGGAGGTTGAGGTTCTCCAAACCATCCACGAGCAACACCTTTTCGCCCTTGACGCCGAGGCGATCGAGGCGCGCCAGGAAATCCCTGGTCTTCGGCGCATCGAGCTCCATGGTGTTGAGCACCACGAGTCGGCCTTCAGCGAGTCGCTGTGAAAGGACCCCACTCAGTGCTGCGCGACGCGCTTTCTTGTTGACCTTCTGTGCATAGGAGCGCGGGCGCGGACCGTGAACTGTGCCACCCGAACGCCACAACGGCGACTGGCGTGAGCCGGCACGAGCGCGTCCGGTACTCTTCTGCTTCCACGGTTTCGAGCGGGTGCCCTTGACGTCCGAACGCTCCTTGGTCTTGTGGGTGCCGCGGCGGCGACTCGCCAGATACGCGCGCACCACTTCCCACACGAGGTGCTGGTTGACCTCGCGGGCAAAGACCGCGTCCGGGACCTCTATCTTCCCGGTCACCTGGTTGTCCCAATTCTTGACTTCGATATTCATAGCACCACCCATCCCCTCACGACACCTTGACGATCCGGATGTAGCTGTTGCGTGCACCCGGTACGCCGCCCTTGAGGAAGAGCAGGTTGCGTTCTGTGTCCACTTTCACCACCTGCGCGTTCTTGACCGTCACCCGCTTGTTGCCCATCTGGCCCGGCATCTTCTGACCCGGGAATACCCGTGACGGCCATGCCGAACGGCCGACTGAGCCCGGTGCACGGTGATGCATCGAACCGTGAGTGGCCTTACCGCCACCGAAATTGTGGCGCTTGATCACTCCCTGGAAGCCGCGGCCTTTAGACCGTCCAACCACGTGCACCTTGTCTTCGGCCGCGAAGATGTCCGCGAGGACCGAGTCGCCAGGCTTGGACTCGTCTTCCAAATCCACTGGGACCTCCGCGACGAAACGGGTCGGAGGAATGCCAGCAGGAGCAAAATGCCCGTTGATGGCCTTCGGCGCGTTGCGCCGAGGGCTCTGCTCTACGAGACCGATTTGAACCGCCTCGTATCCGTCCGAACCTTCCGACTTGCGTTGCACAACTACGCACGGCCCAGCCTCGACCACTGTCACCGGGATCACCCGACCGCTGTCGTCGAATATCTGGGTCATGCCGACCTTCTTGCCGAGAATGCCGCGTACCATCAGATCACCTCGCTCCGTATGCCTTGATTTCCACATCGACGCCCGCAGGCAGCTCGAGCTTCATCAATGCGTCAATGGTCTGCTGGGTTGGCTCGAGGATGTCCAGCAACCGCTTGTGGGTGCGGATCTCGAACTGCTCGCGCGACTTCTTGTCCACGTGCGGCGACCGCAGCACGGTGAATCGCTGGATGTGTGTGGGCAGGGGGATCGGGCCCGCAATACGCGCCCCGGTCCGCTGCGCCGTGTCCACGATCTCGGTCGCCGATTGGTCCAGCAGGCGGTAGTCGTACGCCTTCAGACGGATGCGGATCTTGTCGCTCGCCATCATTTACTCCAGGATGTCCGTGATGGAGCCGGCACCGACCGTGCGGCCGCCTTCACGAATGGCGAAGCGCAAGCCCTTCTCCATCGCGATCGGCTGCAGCAGCTCCACCTCCAGGTTCGTGTTGTCTCCAGGAATCACCATCTCCACACCCTCGTCCAGATTCACCGCCCCTGTGATGTCCGTCGTCCGGAAGAAAAACTGCGGGCGATATCCACGGAAAAATGGGGTGTGACGACCTCCCTCTTCCTTCGTCAACACATATACCTCGGCGCGAAACTTCTGGTGCGGGGTGATCGACCCGGGCTTCGCTACCACCTGCCCGCGCTCCACGTCCGTCCGCTCTGTTCCTCGCAGCAGCAATCCAACGTTGTCGCCGGCCTCGCCACTGTCCAAGAGCTTGCGGAACATCTCCACACCCGTTACGACCTTCTTCATCGTCGGCCGTATGCCCACGATCTCCATCTCCTCGCCAACCTTCACCTTGCCGCGCTCGATCCGGCCCGTAACCACCGTCCCGCGGCCTGAAATCGTGAACACGTCCTCGATCGGCATCAAAAATGGCTTGTCAACATCGCGCTCAGGCTGCGGTATGTACGAGTCCATCGCCGCCAAAAGCTCCCAGATCGACTTGTTCTCCTCAGAGTCCGGATCGTCCGACTCGCCGGCCTTCAATGCCGAACCACGAATCACCGGTATGTCGTCGCCCGGGAAGTCGTACTCGCTCAACAGCTCCCGAACCTCCAGCTCAACCAGATCCAAAAGCTCCTCGTCATCCACCTGGTCCACTTTGTTCATGTAGACGATGATGAATGGCACGCCCACCTGACGCGCCAGCAGGATGTGCTCTCTGGTCTGCGGCATCGGTCCGTCTGCTGCCGACACCACCAGCACCGCTCCGTCCATCTGCGCAGCACCCGTGATCATGTTCTTCACGTAGTCCGCGTGACCAGGACAGTCAACGTGCGCGTAGTGACGGTTCTCCGACTGGTACTCCACGTGCGCCGTGTTGATCGTGATCCCCCGCGCCTTCTCTTCCGGCGCTTTGTCGATCGCGTCAAACGGCGTGAAGTCCGCCAGGCCCTTCGCAGCCAACGTCTTCGTCATCGCCGCCGTCAACGTCGTCTTCCCATGGTCCACGTGACCAATCGTCCCAATATTGACGTGCGGCTTTGTCCGCTCGAACTTCTCCTTGGCCATTAATGCCTCCCTCTCTGGTTTCGGGCCCTCTCGGCTCGCGAGGTGACGAGCCCGCCCGGTTATTAATCTCTTTTTTCATGGAGCCCACGACCAGACTTGAACTGGTGACCCCGTCCTTACCAAGGACGTGCTCTACCACTGAGCTACGTGGGCGCTCTCCCCGCTATTTCTGGAGCGGGAGACGGGACTCGAACCCGCGACCAACGGCTTGGAAGGCCGAGACTCTACCACTGAGTTACTCCCGCGACTCTCGCTTTTCGACGCTTGGCAATGGTGCAGGCGGATGGGTTCGAACCACCGTAGGCAATATGCCGGCAGATTTACAGTCTGCTGCCTTTAACCACTCGGCCACGCCTGCCTCCGCACAGAATTCGCCATTGGAGCTGGCGATGGGAATCGAACCCGCAACCTGCTGATTACAAATCAGCTGCTCTACCATTGAGCTACGCCAGCAGCATTTCGACTCCCGCTTTTCGCTCATTACAAAGAACACACCTCTGCCTATAGGCAGTGGGAGAGGGACGATAGCACAGGAAATCGTTGCGTGCAAGCAATAATCCTGCCGGATTCGCCGCCCACCCACCAAGATTTCGATCCTCGATACTCGTCACTCGATTCTCGATGCCGGCCATTGTACGGCCCTTTCCTGGGGGGCGGGCGGATCGAGCATCCAGTATCGAGTATCGAGCATCCGTTGACCAGAAGGAACTCCGTGCTTTTTCAGAGATTTAGCTATTCGGGGCTTTTCGACAACTCCCATAGCAAAATGCCTGCGGAGACCGAGAGATTGAGCGACTCGACGCCTTCGGCCATCGGGATTGCTACGGGTTCGTCGACCTGAGATCTGGTTTTCGCTCGCAGACCACGCTCTTCTGCGCCAATGCAGAGGATCCAACGCTGCGACTTCCGAACCTCACCCACGGGTGTGCCATCGACATCAGCGGCAAAGGCCCAGTAACCACGGTCGCGGAGATGGACGAGGGCGTCGGCAGCGACGCGCACGCGCGCTAAAGGTACCCGGCCGAGCAATCCGGCTGCCGCCTTGGCCACAGCCCCGCCCAGTGGAGGCGCCGAGGGACCCGCAATTACCACGCCATCGAGCGACAGGGCTGCGGCGGTTCGCAGGACCGCTCCGAGATTGTGGGGGTCCTTCAGATCGTCGACTAACAGCAGCCGCGATTCCTCGCCATTAGTACGGACGAGATGATCGAGCTCCACAAAGGCGATTGGGGCTGATCGTACCGCGCAACCGTTGTGTGCAACCCCGTCTGAGACCCCGTCGAGCCGCGCCCTCGGTACAAGGTCGTAGCGAACGCCCCGGTTGCGCGCAGCCGTCTTGATCCGCTGCATCCTCCGGTCGTGCCGGTCCTTTTGGATCCAGAGAACATCTACCGGCTGGCTGCTTTCGAGAACGCCCAACACCGCGTGAAATCCAACTGTCCACAGATCATCACCCATCTCCGCCTCCCTTGGCCATAAGAACCACGGCGAGGGCGGCCAATCCCTCGGCGCGGCCAACGAAACCGAGCCTCTCGGTGGTCGTCGCCTTGACCGAGACAGCTGATTGGGGCACTCCAAGAGAATCCGCCAACGAGGCTCGCAGTGATTCCCTGTGGGGCGAAATACGGGGCCGTTCACCGATGAAAGTGAGGTCGCAGTTTACGAGTTCGAAACCTTCGGCCGCGGCGAGCTCAACAACACGGGAAACGAAAGCTGATGAATCAGCGCCACTCCACTGGGGGTCTGAGTCGGGGAAGTGATCGCCCATATCGCCCAATGCGAGCGCGCCGAGGATAGCATCGGTGACCGCGTGCAGCCCAACGTCTGCGTCAGAGTGTCCGTCGAGTCCAGGCTCTCCCGGTATCGTCCTCCCGCAAAGCTTGAGCGGCCTTCCCGTTTTGAAACGGTGCACGTCAAACCCCTGACCGATGCGGATGCCCTTCACGACACCGACCCCATCATTGCCCGCACCAGCTCGAGGTCCGCTTCAGTCGTCACCTTGGGATTCGGATGACGCGCGAGAACGCTGCGAACCGGGATTCCTACCGACTCCAGAAGAGCCGCCTCGTCCGTCCACACCCGTTTGAGATCGGCCCGT
>Ga0224513_10000172_pt1 | contig 22840 bp, 14 predicted proteins | sample SF_May12_sed_USG_5_FD_169109 | JGI IMG/M metagenome (GOLD analysis project Ga0224513, IMG submission 169109) | Sediment microbial communities from San Francisco Bay, California, United States - SF_May12_sed_USGS_21 | ecosystem: Environmental > Aquatic > Marine > Sediment | place: USA... | reverse complement strand
CGAGATCGTAGACCGCCGTCTGGCTGTGACCGCGCACCATATGGGATCCACCGTACTTGGCCATGATCTTCGGCGCTTCGCCGCGCTGCGTCTCGGCATGCCAGTACCGGAGGAAGTTCTGGCGCTGTAGCGCTGCACGCTCCTGGTTGGATTCCCATCGCTTGCCCTGCATCCAGAGCTTGTTGGTGGTGAGCGTTTTCTCGAGCGTGTTCAGGATCACGGCACTGCCTGGATCCGGATTCGGCCACGCCTCGCTCACTGCGCGAACCAGTGCCGGATCGCCGGCGAAGCTGAATATGAACTGCGGAGAACCGGTTTCTGCATACTCGGCCCAAGAGGCAGCTGACGCCGCGACCAGGTTATCGAGGGCCAACCTGGCAGCCGCAGGCTTCTTCGCACGCTCGAGGATCTTTAGAAGTTGCCGATCGCCCGCCACTTCGTAATCGGTACCCCACAGCACGGGCTGGCCACTTGGTATAGCTTTGCGAACCGCGGCAAGCATCTCCGCTTCCTCGGCCATGCCGAAGAACGCGGGCTCACCACCGGGTTTCGAAAACAGTGTGCGCAGACCATCCAGCCCGTCTTTCACCAGTGCTGCATCCAGCAACGACGCCATGGTCGGCGAAATTTCGATCGCGAGTCTTGAATAACCCGAACTCGACAGCTCGGAAAACAGCTGGGCGACGAGCTTCGGATTCTCGGCAATGCCATGTTCCTCACCCACGAGAAAGAACTGCGCAACCCTGCCTTCTGCAATGAGTCGATCCCAAGCCGGCCCGGAGAATGCCTTGCCATCGAAGTTGAGCGCCTGCCGATTCTCGGTCGCGGCCGCGGATATCTTCTCCGCTTTCGTCAGATCCTCTGTTGCGTCAGCGACGGCGGCAGTGGTGACAAGCAACACGGCAAACAGGAGTACAATTCGAGTTTGGATCATGGTTGGCGTCTCGGCTGGATTTCGCCGCAGAATAACCGCTGGGCGCGACTTGAGTAAAATCCGCGACACAAAGGACTGGATGTCATGGCAGCCGTAGAATCGCAAATGCTCGAACTGGGAACGATCGCTCCACCGTTCTCCCTGCCCGACCCCGATGGCGTGCACCATTCTCTTGCAGAAGACGCGCACGCCTACCTCATCATGTTTATCTGTAACCACTGCCCGTTCGTAAAGCATGTCCGCGAGGAACTCGCACGCATTGGCTCGGAGTACGGACAGCGCGGCGTCGCCATCTACGCGATTAACAGCAACGACATCGTGAAATACCCGGGCGACGGCCCGGACCAGATGAAGCATGAGTCCGAGACCTGGGGTTATACCTTTCCCTACCTGCTTGACGAGGATCAGCGCATCGCCAAGCAGTATCTCGCCGCCTGCACGCCGGACTTTTATGTGTTCGATGCGGAGCAGCGCCTGGTGTATCGCGGCCAGCTCGACGACAGTCGGCCTGGCAATGGCAAACCGGTCGACGGGCGCGATCTGCGTGCCGCGCTGGAGGCAGTACTGAGCGGGACACCGGCCAGCGAGCAGCAGGTGCCAAGCATCGGCTGCAATATCAAATGGAAGCCAGGTAACGAACCAGACTATTTTTAGTCGTGTTGTCGTGTTTATGACAACGGCTCATCGACGAAAAGCACCACTTTGTCGCGTAAACCGGCACTGTTGGTCGCAATTCTGGTCTCATTAGGTACTTGGGGAATTCATCCCATCGGGAGGGTCCGCACGCCATGGTGTCATTCAAAATCAATTCCGAGGAAGTATCATTTGACGGAGGCGAAGACACACCGTTGTTGTGGGTCATTCGCGATCACCTGCAGCTGACGGGCACCAAGTTTGGCTGCGGCATCGGCCAGTGTGGCGCCTGTACCGTGCACGTCGATGGTGTGGCACTACGCTCGTGCACAACGACCGTTAGTAAAGTCGACGGTCGCACGGTCACAACGATTGAAGGACTGGCCCATTCGAACGATACGTTGCATCCCGTGCAGCAAGCCTGGCTGGAACATGACGTGCCGCAGTGCGGCTTTTGCCAGGCCGGCCAGATCATGGCGGCGGTTGACTTTCTGAAGCGGTTCCCGGAACCAAGCGACGCCGACATAGACAAGAACATGAAGAACCTGTGCCGCTGCGGCACTTACGTTCGTATTCGCAAGGCCATTCATCGCGCCGCCGAAATCGCTGCGGGAGACGAATCATGAACTCGACACCTGAGCGACACCAATTCACACGTCGACAATTCCTGATTGCCGGCGCGGGCGCGGCCGGTAGCCTCGTCATCGGTTTGCCCGCCCTCGCTTTCGAGGAAGAAGGCGAACGCAAGATTGGCTTCTTCGTGCAGATCAATCCGGATGGCACCGTGATCGTCGGCTGTAAGGAGCCGGAAATCGGACAGGGCCTGCGTACCGCTCTGCCGATGATGGTCGCCGAGGAACTCGACGTCGACTGGGAGCAGGTCAGCATCGAACAGATGCCGCTCGGCATCGTCAAAACGGCTGACGGCTTCGCATGGAAGTACGGTGGCGGACAGGGCGTCGGCGGCAGCACCGGACTCATCGGCAACTGGGACCTGATGCGGCAGGTAGGCGCCGATGCGCGGCGTCAGCTCATTCGTGCAGCCGCAGCGCGACTGGGTGTAGACGAGTCGCAATGTCACACGAGACCTGGCGTGGTGGTGTGCACATCCTTGAACAAAGAGATCGCCTACAGCGATCTGGTCGTTGCCGCCGCGGCGTTACCGGCCCTGGAAGATGCGGCGCCACTCAGATCGAAGGACAGCTATCGCATCATCGGCACTCCTCGAAAAACCATTGATGCCCTCGACATCGTAACGGGCAAGACAAAGTACGGCATCGATACGATACGGCCGGACATGCGTTATGCCGTGATCGCCCGGGCGCCCGTGCTCAACGCACGAGTTAAGTCATTTGACGATGCCGGGGCACGCGCCGTCGACGGTGTGCTCGATGTATTCAAGATAGATGGCCCGGCACCTGGCGAGCCGTACTTTATTCTCGCGAGCGGTATTGCGGTTGTTGCAACGTCAACATGGGCGGCAATGAAGGGAAGCGCTGCGCTCGACATCGAGTGGGAGGAGAGCCCCAACGCCAACGACAGCAGCGAACGCTTCTGGCAGGAAAACGAAGAGATGCTAAAGGGCGACGGTCAGGTTGTGCTCGACGACGGTGACTTCGACACGGCGATGGCAGCAGCGGCGACGAAACTGACACGCCAATACCGCGTGCCATTTGTTTCGCATGCGCCGATGGAGCCAATGAATTGTTATGCGTCGGTCACGGCGGATAGTTGCCATATCATTGCACCGACACAGATGCCCTCCGGAGCATCACGAGCGGCCTCGGCCGCAACAGGAGTACCCCGCGAGAACATCACGGTGGAAATGACCCGATCCGGTGGCGGCTTTGGCCGTCGCATGCCGGCCGACTATGTCTACGAAGCGGCGACGATTTCGAAAAAGACGGGCTGGCCGATCAAGTTGCAGTGGTCCCGCGAAGACGACATGAAGAACGACTTCTACCGGCCGGGCGGGCTGCATGAAGTGCACGCGGGTCTCGACGCCGATGGCAAGATAACGGCGTGGGCGCAGCGCCTTGCGAGCGGCAGCAAATACTATCGCCGCCCGAATATGCCGGACGAAAACCTGTTCGGCGCGGAGTTATACATCGACGACTTCCCGCGGCGCATGGTCGAAAATCTTCGCCTGGAGTATTTCCACAATGCGATCGGTCTGCCACGCGGTTCCTGGCGTGCGCCCGCGCACACGGCCAATGCATTCGTGATCCAGAGCTTCATCGATGAGATCGCGCACGAAACGGGACAAGACCCACTCGCATTACGACTCGACCTTCTCGGGGAGCCGCGTGAGCTCGAGTACTCGAACCATGGCGGACCTGTATTCAACCCGGGTCGCCTGACGCGGCTGATCAGTTTTGTCGCCGAACGCATTGGCTACGGCAAGAAGTTGCCAAACGGTCGAGGCATCGGGCTCGCCACGCACTTCACGTTCGGTGGTTATGCCGCACATGCCATCGAAGTGTCGGTTGATGAGGGCAGGTTAACGATTGAACGCATCGTCGCAGCGATCGACTGCGGACTCGCCGTACATCCAAATGCCGTGGACGCACAGTTACAGGGCGGCACGATCGACGGGTTGAGCACCGCCCTCGGACTCGAGATCACGGTAAAAGACGGCCAGGTGCAGCAGAGCAATTTCCATGACTACCCGCTGGCACGAATAGCGGCGTTCCCGAGCCGTTTCGAAACACACATCCTGCCCTATGACGATGTACCGACAGGGGTTGGCGAGATCGGTGTTCCGTCCGCTGCGCCGGCACTGACGAACGCAATCTTCGCAGCAACGGGTCAGCGAATCCGCAGCCTGCCAATCGGAGCGCAACTCGGCGCGATCGACGTGGTTTCAGCAGCGAGCTCGCAGACCTGGTCACCGGATGAAGACAAGGCATTCTGACGACAGCAGGTATATAATATTCGACGGCGGTTACTACAGCCGGCGGTTAAAAGATGTACGACAGAGCTCTGAAACTCGACCAGGATTCAACCGAGACGAGTGCAGGATTACGTATCGGGCGGGATCTGATCAACGCGACCGTACCGTTCGCGAAGGAGTCGGTGAAGCTCAGTTGGTGGCACGTCGCCGTAACGTTCACATTGCTGGGTGTGGCGCTCGCTGGTGCCGGACTCGCACCCTGGTGGCCTCTCCAATTACTGTTCTCCGTGCTTGCGTCCCTGTTGATGGTGCGCACCTTCATTACCTACCATGACTATATGCACCGGGCGATCCTGCCGCGCTCGCGTGTTGCCTGGTTGTTGTTCCGGGTTTATTCAGCCCTTGCACTAACGCCGCCGCGCTCCTGGAAGAAAAGTCACAACTATCATCATGGCCATGTCGGTAAGGTGTCCTCCCCGAGTATCGGTGCCTTTCCGATTATGACGACGCAGATGTGGCGCGAAGCGTCCTGGGGAGAGAGAGCAAGTTACCGGCTAACCCGGCATCCGCTTACGGTACTCACAGGTTACATTACGATTTTCTTCTTCAGCATCACGCTACGACCACTGCTACAGGACCCGGCACGACATTGGGACTCATTGCTGGCGCTTGTCGGTCACGCCGCAATGATTACGCTGCTGTGGATATTCGGTGGCTTCAACGCCGCCTTCTTTGTCCTGCTGCTACCGATGACCATCGCCTCGGCGATGGGCAGTTACCTGTTTTTTGCCCAACACAGTTTCAAGCGCATGCACGTATTGTCGCCGGAGGCGTGGACGTACTATCGAGCCGCCCTGGAATCATCCAGTTACATGCGCCTCAACAAGCTCATGCAATGGTTCACCGGTAACATCGGCTTTCACCATATTCATCACCTGAACGTACGCATACCTTTCTATCGCCTGCCCGAGGCGATGGCTGCGATCCCGGAACTGCAGTCACCAATAACGACAACACTCAGCCCTCGCGACATTCGCGACTGCTTCCAGTGTTGCCTCTGGGACGAAGATCGCCAGAGGTTTGTTACGTACCGCGAGGCAACAGGGCTGGCATCCGCCTGACCGCCAACGTCCTCGTACGTCGGGTCGAATCATTCGCCCATACGATTCTTCGTGTTCTTCTTGGCCTTCTTTGCAGCCTTTTTCTCTTTGGGCGTCATGGCCGCCACCTTCTTCGTCTCTTTGTTGCTCTTTTGTCCTTTACTCATCACTTTTGCTCCTACTTTGAGCTTGATTTGCGTGCCTTTAGATGCACGACTGCTATCACAGTACAGGAGAAGCCGGGTTCCTGAGTGTCATTCGAAATACTTTGTAACAAATCCATCGGGTTCGGAAATGCTTTAGTAACAAGACCATTCGATACTCACCGTGGTGTTCAAGCACCATCAGAGGAAGCTGAATAACCCACTCCCCCCTCGTTCAGCGACCTCAAATCTGGGGCCGGCGAAAGTCCGGCCCCTTTTTTTGTCATCAACGTATCAGGCTGCAGTATTGAGCGGAGCTGCGGGTTCCTGCTCCGGAGATGACTCTGTGGCCTGGCAACTCATGGCAGGAAGGCCGAAGCGTGATGTTGCCGGGAGTCCAAGCCGCATGACTGTTCCTCCACCGTCTCGTGGATCTACCGTTATTGTCCAACCGTGCTTGATCGCAAGTTGGTTTGCGATAGCGAGACCTAAACCACTCCCACCCGTCTTCATACCGCGCGCAGATTCAAGACGATGAAATGGCCGGAATACGGCCTCGACCTGGTCTGCCGGAATACCGGGACCGCGATCACAAATATCTATTGAGACTGCCTTTTCGCTGCAGAACAGTGTGACGTCGATCGGTTTGTCATCGCCATGTTGTGCCGCGTTCTTCATGAGGTTGGCCAGTACTCGTTCCAGCGCTACGGGATCGGCGAAGTAGACGCAAGGTGGATCGTTACAGTGCAGGCGTAGCTCAGCTCCGTCCCTGCGCAGATCCATGGCGAGCGACTCAATGACCTGCCTGAGATCGACCTGCACAGGGCATTCATCCTCTACGCCCCTCGTAAACTGCAGGAACTGTCCGATCAGGACATTCATTGCGTCCAGGTCACGACGAATTCCGGCGACGAGCTGCGGGTTCGAATCCTCATCGAGCATCTCGACCGCTATCGCCAGGCGAGTCAGTGGTGTTCGCAGGTCGTGAGAGATCCCGGCAATCATGACGGTCCGATTCTCCGACATGATATGCAGGTCGGTGGACAAGCTGTTGAAGGCGTGCGCCAGGGCGGCAAGCTCCTCCGGTCCTTCCTCGGGGAGCGGCGGCGGGTTATGGCCGCGAGCCAGTTTGTTCGCTGCCTCCGACAAGCGTTCCAGGGGCTTCGTTACCCTGCGAACCTCAAGCACACTTGCCGCCAGGGTCAGAACAGCACCCACCACCACGACGAGGAGCAGGACAAGCGGCGGGTTGACACCGAGTCGTGTTCGGTCAAAGCCCAGACGAAATGACTTTCCGTGCGCAGGAACATCTACCCAGATGAGAGGGCCCTCATCGGCCTCAACTATCGGCAGGTCCTGTCCCGCACGTTCTGCCAGCGCCTCACGAAAAAACGGGTTGTAATCCAGATCGGAAGAGCTGTTCGACAAGCCGGCCGTTTGCTGGGCGACTATCAGTCCATGGTCCTCCAATAACCTTTGCTTAAGTTCTTCATGCATTTCTTCGGGCAGGCTTTGCAGGGAATGTGCCGCAGAGACGATCACGGCGGCAAAATCGTCGGCATGGCGATGCGCCAGCGGGATGTAGATGAAGTACGCGACAGTGCCCATGGAGATGGCCATGAACAGCAGCAGGGTCAGCGCTATGGTGACGGCAGTTCGTCCGAACAAGGATCGCGGTTTCAGTTTCATTGCTCCCGCCCTCTCGGCGTAAACTGGTATCCGACTCCCCAGACAGTGCGAATCAGCCTCGGTTCGGCAGGATCCTCCTCGATTTTGTGGCGCAAACGCGTGACCCGCACATCAATGCTTCGATCGAATGGATCGCGTTCCCTGGCCCTCAGGTTGTCCATGATCTGGTCCCGACTCAGAACCTTGTTCGGATGACTGACGAAAACGCTCAACAGTTCGAATTCCGCTCTGGACAACTTTACTTCGGACCCATCGCGGTATAGCGCACGCGTATCGGGCGCGAATCGAAACGGCCCGAATGTGAGCTCGTCCGCTGGCTCTGGTGTGGCCTCCGGGAAAGGCCCGCTGCGGCGCAGTACTGCGCGAATTCGCGCCAGTAATTCGCGCGGGTTAAACGGCTTGGGCAGGTAATCATCGGCGCCGACTTCCAGTCCGATAATACGATCGAGCTCCTCGCCGCGCGCGGAGATCATCACGATCGGTAGACCGTGATCGCTGCTCAGTCGCCGGGCTATAGAAAGGCCGTCTTCACCGGGAAGCATCAAATCGAGAACAACGAGGTCTGCCGTGTTCTCAGCCAGCCACGCGTCCATGGCCACGCCGTTCTCCGCGCAAGATACCGCGAAACCCTGCTCAGTCAGATAAAGCGACAGCAAGTCGAGTGTCTCTCTGTCGTCATCCACGACCAGGAGTCGCGAAGTTTCTGCGCGTCCGTCTAGGGAGTCAGAACTCACGGATAACAGTTTGTAACAACTCATCACGTCCGGGAAATACGTAGGAAACACATATACGGGAGTCTAATCACACTGGGCGGCCTGTACGCCTGCACAACCTACAGGTGGCTGGCTGCCAGGAGGTAAAAATCGTGAAAAAGAGACTCTTTTACGTACTAGCTGGCTCCCTGCTCCTTGCTGCCTGTGGCAGTAGCGACTCAAACGACCCGCCAGCCACTGGCAATCTCCCTGCGACAGCCGACGTCGTCACCGTCGGCCCAGTAACAGGTTTTGGCAGTATCCACTCGAACGGCATTCATTTCGGCACCCACTCGGCGACCGTAATGATGGATGGTGAGTCGGCGATTCTCTCCGACCTCAAGGTCGGAATGATCGTGTCGATCCACGGGACCGTAAATCAGGCAACGGGCGCGGCTGAAGCTCACCAAATCAGGTTCATGGACGATGCCGAAGGTCCGATTACGGCGATGAACAGAGTGACCAACAGATTTGAAGTTCTGGGCCAGACCGTTCTGTTCGACGAGTTGACCGTTGTTGACGGCGCCACACTCGATACGCTGGCCAACGGCAACATGGTTCAGGTCAGCGGCCAATGGCGTAGCCAGGAGAGAATTCAGGCCACGCATATTGAACGTAAGGCCAACGCCTATGCGGACGGCATGAAGCTGGAGGTCAAGGGCCAGATTAGCGGCCTCGATCCAGGAACGCAGCACTTCAATATCGGCACACAGCTCTGCAACTACGCTGGTGCAACGCTCCAACTGGGTGGTGCGGCTCTCGCCGACGGCATGTATGTCGAGGTTTCCAGCAATTCGCCGATGTCGAATGGCGATATGGTACTCGACCGGATACAGCTGCACGATCGTGATCGCGACAGAGACCAGACCTGTACGTCCGACTGCAACTTCGAACTCGAAGGCTTTGTAACGTCGTTCACATCATCGACAGAGTTCGAGGTAGATGGTCAGCCGGTCACAACGACTGCCAGCACCACCTACGTGAATGGCACGGTGGACACGCTGGCGATTGACGTAAGACTGGCAGTAAACGGAACGCTCGACACAAACGGCGTCCTGGTAGCCGACCGAATAGTATTCCGGCTGCCATCCCTGATCGAAATCGAAGCTGATGTCGAAGCGATCAACGCTGCTGAGAATTCATTTACGCTGCTTGGCATAAACGTCACGACTGACGAGTTCACCTTGTTCCGCGACCACAGCGCTATTGACGCTCCGGTCTTCGGCTTCGAGGATCTCGCAGTTGGCGCACGCGTTGAGGTGCGTGCTTATCTCGACGGCGTCAACGTGATTGCTACTCGGGTCGAACGCGATGATGCGGACGATACCGTCACACTCATGGCGCCGGTAGAAGCAATCGCCCAGCCAAGCCTGACGTTGCTTGGAATGACGGTGACGTCTGACCAGGACACGGTGTTCCAGAACTTCGTACAAGAAGTTATCGATGCCGACGCGTTCTTCACCCTCGTGGTCATCGACGACCTCGTAAGGGCAGAAGGCACCTACGACGGCACATCGATCCTGGCTGACCAGTTGTTCCTGCGAGAGTGCGAGAGCAGCTGCCTGTGAAGCATGACAGAAGACCCTGTAAGGAGGATAACCATGAAACAAATCATTCTTTTATCCAGACAATGGTCGGCGTGGCGGCCGTGTACGGCCCTCACCCTGGCTATATCGTTGCTCGCTTTTAGTGCGGCCAGCCTGGCCGCCAAGGGCGGTATTCCTGGACCACCAACGGGTGGTGAGGCAGGCAATAATCTCTCGACCCCTGGTCTGTTGACCGAGACGGTCCCGGATAACACGACCGTAGCGAACTGGGCAGTGCCCGGCGCAGAGGATGCTGCGCTTGGCGTGCACTACTCATACGGCTGCGCCGCCGCAGAGCAGTATGGGGAATTCAAGTACCCGAACACTTCCTGTGTCGACGAGCTGATGACCCCGACGGTCTACTACACGCCCGAACAGTGCGTGCAGGCAGGGAATCCCTGTGAAGACTTCGTCGCGGAAGACGTTTCGCGAATTTATTGGCAAAAGGTCAATGAAAACGCGTGGTGGGCAGATGATGAGGGTGTTTCGCCTGAGTCCGCGGCAGCTGCGTATGTCGACTGGGGTGACGCACTCGAAGCCGTTTCGTGGAACGAGGGCTCGGTCATTCGTGTCGAGACTCAGCCCTGGGGCAGCACGATTGCCGGATTCGATCCCACATTGGCAGCCTGTGCGGCCGCAGCTGAGACCGCTGGGAGCGACCCGGAAATCGTCTGCAAAGTCGGTCTTCAGATGTGGCACGTCTCGGGACAGGGTATCACCGAGCACTGGGGCGTCAGGGCAACGGATGTCGATGAGGCAGTCTCATACAACTACGACTCACCGTTCCAGATCATCAAGACAACGAAAGCAAAATTGAGCCTGACCAAGCTTGATGCAGGCGATGCGCTTTGTTCGATGCCGGGTGGCAATCCTGGTGATGATCCTCCGGAAATCCTGCCGGAAGCCTGGAACGCAGCAAACGGTAGCTGGGGCACAGGCACCTGCACATGGTACAACGACGATTACACCGTCGAAACCAGTGTGGGCGGCAAATACGTCTATGGCTACAACTGGCGCATGAGAGACGTCAATCTCGAGGAATCTTGCACAGGCTTCTTGAAGACGGGGTTCTGGCGCCTGACGTTCTATGCCCCGGAGGATGTCCTGTTTACGGGTCATTCGGAGGAAAACCCGATTCCGAACGTGGCACCTCCATCGGTACCGGCAGAAGAACGTGAGCTCCCGCGCGGAGTGTTCAATACCATCCTGGCACCGACGCCTGTAGCCGAGGCCGAGGCCGAGGATGAAGACCCGGATGCGGACGACCGCCTGTACAGGCCGGTCGTTGATCCCGTCAACAACCTGACCTACATCGATATCTGCATCGTTGCCAAGACGCAAGGCGGCGGTGGCGGTGGCGGTGGCGGCGGCGGTGGCGGCGGCATCGGTGGCGGCAGCGGTGGCGGTCGCGACGGCAGCGAAGGCATTGGTGGCGGCAGCGGTGGCGGTCGCGACGGCGGCGGCTCCAAAGGAGGTGGCAAGCACTAGTTAGCTGACTGATCCGGGAACGAGCGAGCGACCGTTCCCTGTGAATCAATAAAGAAAGCCGGGCATGCCCGGCTTTCTTTATTGAGAACACGTTGGTGTAATCACTACGGCGCTCCGGCACAATGCCCCGATGGGAAAATTCTTTGCCGAGCTGAAACGGCGCAACGTCATTCGTGTTGCAGCGGCTTATACCGTCGTCGCGTGGGTGATAGCGCAGGTCCTCGATCTCGCCGCCGACAACTTTGGCGCACCGCCCTGGGTCATGCAGTTTACGCTGCTTGCGCTCGTGGCCGGCCTGCCTGTTGCGATATTGCTTTCCTGGGTTTTCGAATTGACGCCGGATGGTGTCGTCAAGTCGACAGATGTTCCGGTCTCGAGCTCGATCACGCCGAAAACGGGACAGCGGCTCAATCGCCTGACCATCGCTGCGCTGATACTGGCTCTGACGTTCATCGCATGGGACAAGCTGGGTCCGACTGCCGAAGATGGTGTGGTTTCACCGCGCGAAAAATCAGTGGCTGTATTGCCCTTTGCCGACCTCTCGCAGGACCAGGATCAGGAGTGGTTTGCCGATGGCCTGACCGAGGAAATCCTCAACTCCCTCACCCGCTTGCCCCAGCTACTCGTTACGGCGCGGACGTCGAGCTTCGAATTTAAAAATACGAACACCGATATCAGCGAGATTGCGAGTCGGCTTGGCGTGGAGCATGTCGTCGAGGGCTCTGTAAGAAAGATCGGCGACGACCTCCGGGTTACCGCGCAGCTGATCCGGGCGGAGGATGGTTTTCACCTCTGGTCCGACACCTACAACAGGAAAGCAGCCGATCTGTTTGAAGTCCAGCTTGAGGTTGCAGAGAGCATTGCCGCCGCACTGGACGTCGTGCTCGACAGTTCCATGCGTGAGCGCTTATTGGAAAGCGGTACGCGCAACATCGAAGCATTCAAGGCATTCAGGCAGGGTGTAGCGCTCTTCGACAAAGCGCACTCCAGGAACCAGGCTGACCTCGTAACGCTTGCCGATGCCAACGTCTACTTTGAACGCGCGCTGGCTATCGACCCGAACATATCCGGCGCGGCGCTGTTGCACGCAGATCGTTTCGCACACCGCCTCACCGAAGGACCTGCAACCATTATCGGCGGCGACCAACTTGAGCCGCCGGAAGCGTACAAGATGCTCATTGCCGATCTCGAACGATCGGTGGCAGTGGCGTCCAATCCTGTCTCAAAACTGTTTGCCGAATTAAATCTCGAACTGTTTTCACCCACCTGGCACCGTATGCCAGGCCTTATTCGGGAGCTCAAGTCCGTCCTGGCGACAGGCGAATACATACCGGTTGGCGAGGCGGTCTGGGCGAATGAAGCGCTGGTGTTCCTTGCGGAGTTCGAGACGGCCGAACTGCTCGCGCAAAACCGTGTACGCGTCGATCCTCTGGCGCCGACCGGATTGATGGACCTGGTTGACCTCGAGATGCGGCGCGGCAACTACAATGGCGCCAGGATGTATCTTGCTGATATCCGCAGTCGATTCGGCGATAGCACGGCGGCGCAGTGGCGCGCTATCGACATTGAGATTGAGGAGCGCAATACAGATGCTGCCCTGGCGCTTCTCACCGATGACTTCGTCAACATTCCCACCTACTCTTACTACCAGTCGATTCGCGCAGTCCTCCAGGGAGATATCGATAAGGCCATTCGATTGGCTGAAACCCTTGAGGCCTCGGGTGAGTTCGACGGCGCTCTGCCGGTCGTGTTTTCCGCGATTGGGGACCGCGAGCGCGCTCGGCAGGCTGTCCGGAATATCGACAGCAAAGTTGCGGGACCGACGATGCTCGCGCTCCTGCTCTCAACGCGGGCGGCACAGTTTTGGTTCGACCTCGATGACGCACCAAACTTAAGACGACAGCTCGAAGAAGCCGGTATCGATGGGTCTGTTTACGAGAGGACGCCGTAGGGGGTCCCATCCTGAAGGCCCGGCGTGATAGCATCCTGCCGCTGATTCACCCCCACCCGGCCACACCCATGATCTCTGCAAATAACCTGTCGATTCAGTTCGGCGCCAAACCCCTGTTCGAGAACGTTTCCGCGACCTTCGGAAACGGCAATCGCTATGGCCTCATAGGCGCCAACGGTTGCGGCAAATCGACCATGATGAAAATACTGGCAGGAGAGCTGGAGCCCACTGTTGGCAACGTTTCTGTCGAGCCTAATGCCCGGGTCGGGCAGCTTTCGCAGGACCAGTTCGCGTACGAGGATTACCGCGTACTCGACGTCGTAATGATGGGTTACGAGAAATTCTGGACCCTGATGCAGGAGCGTGATCGCATCTATTCGCTGGCGGAGATGAGTGACGAAGAAGGCATTCTCGTCGCCCATCTTGAGGTCGAATTCGCGGAAATGGACGGATATTCTGCGGAATCGCGGGCTGGCGAGCTCCTCGAGGGCATCGGCATTCCGGTCAGTCAGCACCACGGACCCATGAGCGCCATAGCCCCGGGCTGGAAGCTCCGGGTGCTCCTCGCACAGGCGCTGTTCTCCGACCCGGACGTGTTGCTGCTCGATGAGCCCACCAACAACCTCGATATCAACACCATCCGCTGGCTGGAAGATTTCCTGGATACCAGTAAGTCGACGATGGTCATCATCTCGCATGATCGCCATTTTCTTAACCGTGTGTGCACGCACATGGCGGATCTGGACTACGGCAAGTTGCAGATCTTCCCGGGCAACTACGACGAGTACATGACAGCGGCAACACAAGCGCGCGAGCGGATGTACGCAGACAATGCGAAGAAGAAAGCCAAGATGGCCGAGCTGCAGGCGTTTGTCAGTCGCTTTTCGGCCAATGCGTCAAAAGCGAAACAAGCCACGTCGCGCGCCAGGCAGCTTGAGAAAATTCAGCTCGAAGACATCAAGCCGTCGAGCCGTGTCAGCCCGTACATTCGTTTTGAGCAGAAGAAGCCTTTGCGTCGTCTCGCTGTCGAAGCGACGGGCTTAACCAAGAGCTTTGATGAAGGCCCGCTCTTTGAAAATCTGGACCTCACTATCGAGGCGGGTTCGCGTGTTGCGATTCTTGGTCAGAACGGCATCGGCAAGACGACGCTTCTGCGTTGCCTGCTGCAGGAGCTCGAGGTTGATAGTGGCGAGGTCAAGTGGGCGGAAAATTCCCAGCGTGGCTATTTCGCTCAGGACAACGCGCACGAGTTTGAGCACGACATCAGCCTGTTTGACTGGATCACGCAGTGGCAACCGACTGGCTCACCCGAGCAATTGCTGCGCGCCACGCTCGGCCGCATGTTGTTTTCCCGAGACGACAGTGAGAAATCAGTGAAGGTCGTATCGGGTGGCGAGCAGCGTCGCCTGATGTTCGGCAAACTGACGCTGCAGGAACCGAATGTGATCGTGATGGACGAGCCGACGAATCACCTCGACATGGAATCGATCGAGGCCCTGAACCTTGCTCTCGAGAACTACCCTGGCACGCTGATTTTTGTCAGTCATGACAGGGATTTCGTATCGTCGCTTGCAACGCGCATTATCGAAATGACGCCCGAGAAGATCATCGACTATTCGGGCACCTACGATGAGTACCTGCGTTCGCAGGGCCTGGTTGAGCGCACTCGGGCCGCCTGAACAGAGCGCCAAGCTCCGTAGCACCACAACGCCACTACCCGCTGCCGAAGCTCGTCTGGTACTGTTTGCGCAGTATTGGCTGCGCCGTGATGATCGCGGCAGCCAGGAGGCTTTATGTCGTTTCATCATCTCACCGCCGCTGCACTTTTCCTGATGCTTTTTTCGGTTGTCGCTGCGGCTCAGGCACCGGTGCAGGTCGAAACTGTCTCGGACCGCCCCATCGTCAGGCAGATCAACGTAACCGGCACAGTGACGTCTCCCCGCACGGCGGTGTTATCCACGGCAGTCGCCGGGATCGTCGCGGAGCTGACTATTGATGAGGGCCATCGCGTCGAGACCGGTGAAGCACTGCTGAGACTGGATGCCGAGTTGGCACAACTCGCGCTCGAACGAGCACTTGCCGAGGTGCGACAGCGTGAATCTGCCGTTGCGGATGCCAGGCGACGTTTCGACGAGGCAGAAGAAGTCGGTACCCAGCGGGGCATCGCCCGCACACAAATTGAATCGCTTCGCGCTGAGGTATCGAGCGACGAGGCCGCACTTGTGGCGTCGCAAGCCGCGGCGCGCGAGCAACAGGCTATCGTCGAACGACATACGCTGAAGGCTCCGTTCGCCGGCGTGATCAGTGAACGCCACACCGAGCTGGGTGAGTGGGTCAATCCAGGCGACAGGCTGCTCGAGTTGGTAGCAACAGACAACCTGCGATTCGACTTTCGTGTCGGGCAGGACAGCTTTGTCGCTTTATCGCCCGACACCCCCGTAGAAATCACACTCGATGCCTTGCCGGACCAATCGGTATCAGGGCACATCGAAACGATCGTGCCGGTAAAGGATCCGAGCGCGCGAACGTTTCTGGTCAGGATTCTTGCTGACAACACTGAAGCCGATGGGCCGCTCGGGATTACGCCGGGCATGTCGGCCCGCGGCAAGCTCAATATCGACGTCGGTCGCAGCGGCGTTGCTGTGTCCCGGGACGCACTCTTGCGTTTCCCGGACGGTCGCGTGACGGCCTGGGTTGTCGATACCGGGGGTGGTCTACCTGTCGTTCGTGAGCGGGTGGTGTCCACAGGCTTTGAGTTCGACGGCGTCGTCGAAATCGTAAAGGGGCTCTCTGACGGCGATGTCGTCGTGGTCCGCGGTAACGAAACGCTGCAGGAAGGCCAGACGGTATCGATCCTGGACGGAAGCCGCTAGACGTGTTCGAGGCCATCGTAAGAAACGGTATTCTGATGACGGTGGTGGCACTGATCGTCACCGTGCTCGGTGTCCTGGCCGCGTTTCGCGTGCCCGTGCAAATGATTCCGGACCTTGAAGTCCGAACAGTCTCAATCCAGACGTCGTGGCCCGGCGCAACACCACAAGATGTTGAAAAGGAAATCCTCATCGAGCAGGAGGAGTACCTTCGCACTCTGCCCAACATGCAGCGGCTCGAATCGTCTGCATCCAGTGGCAGCGCGGTGATCGAACTCGACTTTCCGTTCGGTGTTGATATGACGCAAACGCTGATCGAAGTGAACAACGCACTGAATCAGGTTCCCTCCTATCCCGAGAACGTCGATGAACCGCGAGTATTTGCCAATTCGTTCTCGGCGAACTCATTTATGTACTTTGCAATCTCACCGCTGCCCGGCAACCCGCGCAACATCAACATAATTATGATGCGCGACTTTATCGTCGACAACGTACGTACGCGTCTATCCAGTGTGCCCGGGGTATCACAAGTCAATGTATCGGGTGGCGCAGAACGGCAAATCAGAATCCTGCTGGACCCGACCCGCCTTGCCGATCGCCAGTTGACCATTCTCGACGTTCGTAATGCAATCAGGGCTCGCAATCGTGATGTTTCCGGCGGTGAAATAGACGGCGGCAAACGACGCTATCTTCTCCGCACAGTTGGCCGCTTCGATTCAATTGAAGCGCTGCAAGACATGATCGTCGATCGACGCGGTGATTCGCTGATTCGCCTGGGTGATATTGCTGACATCGAGCTGGGCCATTCGAGGATACAAGGCTACTCCTACTTTAATGCCGAGCCGATTCTGTTTACGTCGATCAATCGCGAGGCCGGCTCGAACGTTATCGATATCAAGTATGCGATGCTCGATGCTGTTGAGCGCGTGAATCGAGACCTGCTGCAGCCTAACGGCATGCAAATGCAGCTAATGGCTGAGGATGCTGGTTACGTCGAGGCCTCTATTCGCAACGTCTGGCTGAATCTGGCGCTGGGCGCATTTTTTGCGACCGGCGTGATGTTCATGTTCTTGAGGTCGGTCAGTGCAACGGCCGTTGGCGTGATTGGCATTCCCATTTGCACGATCGCAGCGTTCATCGGACTGCTCGCGGCGGGGCGCACGATCAATGTTATCTCGTTGGCCGGCGTCGCGTTTGCGATCGGCATGACCCTCGATAACAGTATCGTCGTCATCGAGAGCATCGAGCTCAAACGGAGACAGGGACTTGATCGCTTCCGGGCGGCTGTCGAAGGTGTGCAAAGTGTCTGGACCGCCGTGCTGGCCTCCACACTGACAACGATTCTGGTTTTCCTGCCGGTGTTGTTCATACGCGAAGAAGCGGGTCAGCTTTATTCGGACGTCGCCATTGCGATCTCGGCATCGATACTGGCTTCGATGCTGGTAGCCATCACGCTAATACCAACAGCCAGCGCACGCTTGTCATTCGGTACCGAGCATCGCTCGCACACGGAAGGCGCGCTCCGGGAACGGCTGCTGTCATTTATCGACAGTCTCATCGCTACTCGCCAACAGCGCAGGACGACGATTGCAGTCACGGTTATAGCGAGCATCGCAATAATCCTGTTGCTTACGCCGCCGGCTGAGTATCTGCCAGAGGGCGAAGAACCAAAAACCTTCGCAGCGATGAGCGCGCCGCCTGGCTACAACATAGAGACAATGAAAGAGATCGGTCTCGAAGTGCAGGATTATTTCATGCAATTCGTTGACGATGATCCGGACCGCTTTGATCGTAGCGAAACCGAAGTCCCAGCGATCCGATATCTGAATACGAGAATATCGGCTGGCGGCTTTCGGATTATTTCGGAGCCCGTGAGACCCGCCGATATCGACGAGCTGATGGATGCGATAACAGCGAAGTACCGGGAATATCCGGGGATGCGCGCGTTCGCCGCGCGCGGCTCGATTATCTCCAGCAACGATGGCGGAACGCGCAGCATCAATCTTGACGTCTCCGGTCCAAACCTTGGTGTTATCTACGCGGCGGCGCTGGCAACGTATCGCCGCGCAGAGGATGTTTTCGGCAACCCCCGGATCCAGACCAGCCCGTCTTCGCTCTCGTTATCGCAACCCATGCTCGAAGTTCAACCCGACTGGGCGCGTGCGGCGGAGCTCGGTCTGACGGCGGGCGATGTTGGCTACACGGTCGCTGCATTGACGGACGGTGCATTTGTTGACGAGTACTTCGAGGCGGATGACAAGATCGATATGTATCTCTACGGCACCACCGGCGGCCAGACGGATGTCGACAACCTTGGCGGCCTACCCATCTATACGCCGCAAGGAAGCATCCTGCCACTGGATGCAATCGCCACAATTCACGAGACCGTCGACACTAACTCGATCCGCCGTATCAACGGCCAGAGAACCGTGACGCTGAATATCATTCCGCCGACATCCATTCCCCTTGAAGTGGGTGTGGAGATTGTTCGCAACGACGTTGTCGCTTACCTGAGAGATTCCGGTGCGTTGCCGGGGACGGTCAATGTCGATATTTCCGGTGCCAGCGATCAGCTTGATGCGACCAAAGCGGCGCTCGCGGCCAACCTGCCGGTCGCGCTGATCATCGTGTTCTTACTGCTGGTTGCGATTCTCAAGCATTGGGGCTACCCGTTGTTGATCATGACAACGATCCCGCTGGGCATCGCGGGCGGTATCGTCGGGCTCACACTTCTTAACCTGGTCGGCAGTGCGCTGGAGTGGCTGGGTCTGGGTAGCCTGCACCAACCGTTCGACATGATCTCGATGCTTGGCTTCCTGATCCTGATGGGTACGGTGGTCAACAACCCGATACTTATCGTCGACCGCGCGATGCGGCATATGAAGACAGGAAAAATGTCGCCCATCGACGCGGTCCGCGAGGCCGTCGCATCCCGCATGCGACCCATCGCGATGTCGACGTTGACCACAATCTGCGGACTTTCTCCGCTTGTGTTTATCCCCGGTGCCGGAACGGAACTCTACCGCGGCGTCGGCGCGATCGTACTGTTCGGCATACTCGGTGCAGCGATCGTCTCAGTCACGATGCTGCCGGCGCTGACGATCTCAGTGCTGGAATGGAACAAGAGCCGCGAGGCCAGGGTCAGCCTGAGCCGTTAGAGACTCAGGCATCCCCAAACATCAGTCACGTTTAACTGCGGACCCCGTTGCGACGATTCATCATCCGGCGAAGACCGAACGCTACAAGCATCAGCAGGAACGGGAAGTCGCCGGAGCCACCGCCGCCATCCCGCTCGGAGTCATCGTCGTCGCTGTCGCTGTCGGTGGCACCAGCGTTACCACCCAGGAACGCGGCAATCGAGTCGATATCCGAGTCAGGCAGACAAGCAAGGAAGCGCATCGATCCTTCTTCACGAATTGCTTCGTAGATCTCATGAGCGCTTTCGCCAACCACGCCTTCGCGCGTCCTGCCGCCCGTCCCATCGTCGCCATGGCAGCCTGCACATGCCGTTACGTAACGCTGTTCGCCAGTCGCGGTTTGGCTGTTCAGATACTCTGCGATCTGGTCCACATCGACACTGCCGTTGCTCACAAGGCCCTGCAGGAACTGCATGCCTGGCGCGCCGTCTTGAAAGACGTAGGTGCCAAAGATCGATGCCTCTATCGAGCATGCACGGGCACCGGTAACACGGTGCGCACCGGTCAATGCCGAGTCGACCGCTGGCGCTACCCACGGATCGCCGTGGCAGGACGCACAGTAGCTGTTGTACTGCGTTTCTCCGTCGGTGGCTGCTGGGGCACGTTCTGTGATCGCCACACTTGCCGAAGCGCGGCCGGTGTCGCCGGCATCATCAATCACGGTCAAATTCACCGTGTATTGTCCCGTCGCAGCATAGACGTGTGTCGGCGCCGGACCCGCATCAGCGGCAGTCGTACCGTCGCCAAAGTCCCAGTCGTATCGCACAATTGCTCCATCGGAATCGCGCGAAGCACTGCCATCAAAAACGATCGTGTCGCCAACAAAGCCAGAATACGGCCCGTTCGCGTCGGCCGTGGGTGGCGCGTTGACAACGATTGCCTCGATACTCGCCGTGGTCGCATCTGATGCCGAATCCCCTGCGTCATCCGTTACCGTAAGCGATACGTTGTAGGTTCCGGCCGCTACGTAAGCGTGCGCGGGGTTCGCGATCGCGGACGTATTGCCGTCACCAAAGTTCCAGGCGTACGAGACAATCGATCCATCCGGGTCGAGCGACCCATTACTTGAAAATTGAACGGCGCTGCCTTCGGTGCCGCTGTACGGACCGTTGGCCTGGGCAACCGGTGGTGTGTTACCGCCCGCCGGATTTATCGCCACTGTCGTCGAGTCAATGCCGGTCAGCCCGTCGTTGTCTGTTGCCGTCAGCGTGACCGTAAAGTTTCCGTCGACGGAGTAACTGTGGGTCGGCGATGGGCCGCTGGCCACTCCACCGTCACCAAAGTCCCAGACATACGAAACGATCGTGCCATCCGCGTCGCTGGACGCAGTACCGTCGAAGCTAATTCCTGATCCGACAACACCACTATAAGGCCCACCCGCGTTGGCGCTCGGTGGAATCGGGGCTGGTGTAATCGTGGCCGTAGTCGAAGCCGTATGCGTCGCACCACCATTGTCTGTGACGGTCAGCGCGACAGCGAATGTCCCGTCCGACTGGTACGTGTGCGTCGGTGACGAGCCCGTACCGGAGTTACCATCGCCGAAATTCCAGGCATAGGACACGATGCTACCGTCGGAATCTGTCGATCCACTGCCGTTGAAGACGATCTGTGAACCGCGGGTCGCATTGTACGGGCCACCCGCATTCGCGGTTGGCGCCACATTCGCAACACAGTCCGGATCGTTGCCGTCAGCCAGGCCATCCCCGTCGTTGTCGAGACTGACGGTGAGCGACGCAAAGCGTTCCTCCGATCCGTCGCAGGAATCGAGACCAGCACCGCCAGCCGTGGCGTAGAAAGATGGCAAGATGTTCTCGCCAACAACAGGAGCAGCGCCAACAGCAGGACCGCTTGCATCGCTGTGGCAATTGTCGCAAGACGCAACACCCGTGGTGACATGATGCAGGCGCAGTCCTCGACCAAGGCCGGCCGACTCGCTGTCGCTGCCCGCATCCTGGTCGCGCCCGTGACACTGCACGCAATTGTCGAGCGGCGGATCGTTACGCGCTCCGGATCCATGGCAATCGGAGCAGTTGTTTGTCAGAGCGGCATGCGCGTCGTGGCCGGACCCCATGTTGGCAAGCGTTCCGTGACACGTCGCGCAGCCCGGCAAACCACCCCCGCCGCCATCGTCAAAGCCCTGAAACGCAGGAACAGGCGGCGCGAGGAAAAGCACAAAAAGCCCGAAAACAACGCTGGCGAAAAACAATCTTGTGTCGGTATGCATGGTCTTGCCGCTCCGTACTCTTGGTGTGTTGCCGTGGATGTCGGGGTCCCGACGCTGGCTGCGCGCCCTTGTCGTCGAGATATAATCCGGCTGCTTTCAACCTACACGCCTCGTACGCTGAAAAGGTTCCGGTTATAGGTATAAGACGCAGTCGGGCCGAGGCTGGTCAGTAAGTCCCCAAAAAAAAAGCGGCCCCCGAAGGGGCCGCCCTGTCTTCTTTGGAAACTCCCGGCTCGTTAGAGTCGGTAGTTGATCCTTCCGTACACGTAGCTACCCGAGATTGGGTGCAAGGTGCCGTCGAAGCTGTTCAGATCACAGCTAAAGCAGATTGGCGTCTTCGTGTTGAAGAGATTTTGCACGCCGCCCTGAATCGTCCAACGATCACTACTTGCCGACGGGCTCCAGGAAACCTGGACGTCGGTATATAGCTTGGCTTTGATCTTGTTGGTCGTTGGCGTGGTGCAAAGGTCTGAAAAGCCGAAGTCGGCAACCAGGCCGGTACACTGTTCCTCAATTTCACTCATGTAGCGATTAGTGAGAGCAACCGTCCAGTCGTTCTTCGTCCAATCGACGATGAGCGTCGACTTCCACTCAACAAAGCCACGTTCCGGCGAACCGAGTTCGGTGCCCGCACGATCGACACTTACCGGGCCATCCGGTCCGTCGGTGGTCTCTACGTAATCGAGAAGATGCGTATTCGACCAGCGAGCCCTGAATTCGCCAATGCTGGTAGGTTCGAAGTCCATCGTAACCGTCCAGTCAAAGCCGGTTGTCTCGATTGCACCAATGTTCAGCAAAACACCATCGACGCGCGTTACCGTTGAGCCGACTCGAGTGACGTTGTCACAGAAAGCCGAGTTAAGCGTTTGCACACACTGCAACAGCACGTCGCCTGCATCCGGCGCCTGAATCGCATTGTCGACGGTAATGTCATAGTAGTTAGCTTCGAACGTAACGCCCGCAATCGAATCCATACGATCGGAGATAGCCGTAGCATCCCAGGTCAATCCGAACGTCAGGGTTTCAGCTTCCTCCGGCGTGAGCGAGAGATTGCCGCCTGTCGTTACACTGATCTGTGGATTGAGCTGCTGGTAGCCGGGCGCCACACCCAGAGTGGTGCAATTGGCCGCCAGTTCAGGCGTCACGGCCAACGCATCGGCATCACAAGGATCTGTGATTGATGCATCGAAACGCGATCCGGTATTAAACAACTCGCCGATATTCGGAGCACGGAAGCCTTCCGAGAAGCTGGCACGCAGGTGCAGGTCATCAGTCGGGCGCCAGTTCGCGCCTAACTTGAAGACATCGGCCGATCCGATACGGTCGTAGTCAGAGAAGCGTACGGCTGTCGAAATGTCGAACGATTCCATGATCGGGAAA
>Ga0224513_10000166_pt1 | contig 23159 bp, 25 predicted proteins | sample SF_May12_sed_USG_5_FD_169109 | JGI IMG/M metagenome (GOLD analysis project Ga0224513, IMG submission 169109) | Sediment microbial communities from San Francisco Bay, California, United States - SF_May12_sed_USGS_21 | ecosystem: Environmental > Aquatic > Marine > Sediment | place: USA... | reverse complement strand
CGCGAACTGCAAAACGTGATCGAAAGGCCGTTCTGACCACGACCGATGGTGTTCTGCGTCTGGCCGAACCGTTACAGCAGATTCCGAACGGACGAGCCAAGCCTCGGCCGGCAGGATCCGGCTTTGCGGGGCTAACTCTCGATGAAGTTGAACGCGGCTACATCGTTGAGGTGCTCGAGACCACGAACGGCCAGGTTTCGGGGGCCGGCGGCGCAGCCGAGATCCTCGGACTTCACGCCAACACCCTGCGCTATCGGATGAAGAAGTTGGGCATCACCGTGGGCAAGAAGACAGGCACGGTGAGCATCGATTCCTGAACCTAAGAGTCGGCTCAATCACCAATATTCGTCACCAATATTGGTGAAACTGCGGTATGTAGTGTTTCTCCATAGTGGCACGACTGGTCGGTGACGGACCTATCTTACTTTGTTTCAGCATCTTCAATCGTTTCTCCTCGCAAAGGCATCTTTGGCACGAATCGTGAAGACGTAATCGGTCAACAATGGAGAAAACAAGACCATGATTGGACTAGAAATCGCAGTGACGTCGGATGACAGCCATCGCGTCGAGCTCCTCCAGACCCTCGAAAACCTTTCCCGCGACCAGGCTCGGATGGGAGATTGTCTCGAGTGCCGGGTCTACGAGCGCCTGCCTCGTTCGAACGACTTCATGTGGCACCAGTGGTGGCGGTCCGAGCGGCAGCTCGAAGGACACCTGGCATCGGTGCCTTTTCGCACGCTGCTCGGCGCGATCAAGGTCCTGGGAACGCTTGAATCGGCGCGGGTGGTGGAACTCCAGGACTCGACCTCGGTCATGGGCGCCTTTCTGGTGGATCGGGTCTCCACATCCGAAAGTTTGAACGAGGTGTGAGTGTGCAACGGTTTTCCCAACACTGGATATCGAAAGAATTCTTCGGCACTGTCCGATCTGAAAAGGAGAGAGGAACGATGAACAACAATCAGTACAAACTACTCAAAGGACGGCGCGTCGCTTGGGCGCTGACGATCGCGACCCTGGTGTTCGTCCTGGCAGCGAGCGCGACACCGGCCATGGCCCAGGAATCCGAGGAGGCAGAGGACGAGGGCGCCCCCGGTGGCCAAAGCCTCGAGTCGGCCGCCAACGACGCCACCGCCTCCATGTGGACCTTCCAGCTCTCACTGGAGGGGCGAACCTGGCTGGACGAGGATGGACCCAGCGGCCAGCCCCGGCCCGAGGGCAACCGCGACCAGCTCATGCTCCGTTTTGTGGCTCCGGTGCCGCTGGGCAAGAACCTCAAGCTCATCAACCGGTTCACCATGCGCAACAACGAGGCGGTCGACAAGTCATCCGGCGCGGGCGACGCCGAGTACTTTGCGCTCTTTATCCCCTTTGAGTGGGCCACCGGCCGTTGGGGAATCGGACCGCAGATCAACTTTCCGGCCGAGAGCTCAAAGTTTGGCAGCGAGAAGTGGCGATACGGATTTGCCTCGGCCTGGTTGGAGCGCGTCGGGGACAAAGTTATGACCGGCATCCTGGTACAGCAGGTCTGGGGTAAGACCGACCCCAACGATTCCGATCGTGAGGTGGCACAACCCGTTTCCATCCAGCCGGTCTTCAACTACTCGCTCAAGAACGGTTACTACCTCAACATCGGCGAGACCGCCTTCAGCTACAACTGGGACGCCAATGCCTGGCTGATTCCTCTCGGAGTTCGCTTCGGTAAGGTCTTTATCAACGAGAACGGGTCGGTTTGGAACCTCTATGGCGAAATCCGAAAGACCGTGTATCACAGCAACAGTTGGCCGGGAAGTGTCCTGGACACCGCCGTTCGGGTGAACCTGTCGTATGCATTTCCGATGTAGGACGCTCGTGAATTAGGAATTAGGAATTAGGAATCGAATACCCAAACCGAAAGGGGAGTGAAATGAGATCGAATGGAATGAGAATCGCAGTCATCGCCGTCATGGCGATTGCGCTCGCCGGCACCGCGGCGGCGCAGGATAAACCCAACATCCTAGTTATCTGGGGTGATGACATCGGTGTCCACAACATCTCTGCTTACAACCACGGGATCATGGGCTACAAGACCCCGAACATCGACCGCATCGGCAAGGAAGGCGCGATGTTCACTGATTCCTACGCCCAGCAGAGCTGCACAGCCGGCCGGGCGTCGTTCATCCTCGGCCAGCATCCCTTCCGCACCGGCCTGCTGACTATCGGTATGCCGGGGTCGGATCACGGCATCCCCGATTGGACGCCGACCATTGCCGACCTGCTGAAGAATCAGGGCTACATGAGCGGCCAGTTCGGCAAGAACCACCTCGGCGACCGCGACAAGCACCTTCCCACCGTGCACGGCTTCGACGAGTTCTACGGCAACCTCTACCACCTCAACGCCGAGGAGGAGCCCGAGACCTACTACTACCCGAAGGACCCCGAGTTCCACGAGAAGTACGGCCCGCGCGGTGTGATTCATTCATACGCCGACGGCGCCATCGAAGACACCGGCCCGCTGACCCGCAAACGCATGGAGACCATCGACGAGGACTTCCAGGGAGCTGCCGAGGACTTCATGGAGCGGGCCCACGCCGCCGACAAGCCGTTCTTTGTCTGGTTGAGCGCCACCCGGATGCACGTCTGGACCCGGCTGAAACCAACTTCGGTGGGCCGCACCGGCATCGGCCTCTACCCCGACGGCATGGCCGAGCATGACGATGCGGTGGGCAGGGCCCTGGACAAGCTCGAGGAGTTGGGCATCGCCGACAACACCATCGTCATCTACTCCACCGACAACGGCGCCGAGACCTTCAGCTGGCCCGACGGCGGCATCACCCCGTTCCACGGCGAGAAGGGAACGACCTGGGAGGGCGGCTTCCGGGTACCGATGCTGGTTCGCTGGCCCGGGGTGATCGAGGCGGGCACGGTCTATAACGACATCATCTCCCAGGAGGACTGGATGCCGACCCTGCTGGCCGCCGCCGGCGAGCCGGACATCGTCGAGAAGCTCAAGAAAGGCTACGAGGCCAATGGCAAGACCTTCAAGGTTCACCCCGACGGCTACAACTTCATGCCCTACTTCCAGGGCGAGGTGAGTGAAGGCCCGCGCGAAGAGATCTTCTACTTCGGCCAGGGGGGCGAGCTCAACGCCGTCCGGGTGGACGACTGGAAGATCCACTTCGCCACCATCGACGGCAACATCGCCACCGGGGTCCGGACTGTGGCCGGTTGGCCGCTGCTGATCAATCTGCGCGCCGACCCCTACGAAATGATGTGGGAGTTGGGCACGATGGGGTACTGGCGCTGGTACGCCGACAACATGTGGACCTTCGTTCCGGCCCAGGGGTATATCAAGAATTTCCTGACCACCATGACGGAGTACCCGTTCCAGAAGGGTTCGAGCCTCAATGCGTCAGGGATCAACTACGGCACCTTCGAGCGTCTCCAGGCCTTCGAGCGGCTCCAGCAGTTGGAGACGCTTTCGCGGCCGAACAACTGAATCGCGAACCCCCGGGGTCGTGAGGCCCCGGGGCATTTGATGTGTAAATAGTTGTTGAAATCGGAAATCGACACGCTCGAGGACACCAGCGAGACCAAAGAAGTTCGGGTCCGACGGATCGGCAATGCGGTATCGGGATTTAGTTTTACCAGTAGCGAATTCAAAACCCAAAACCAAAAGGAGAGTGATATGAGATCGAATGCTTTGAGAATCGCTGTAGTCGCCGTGATGGCGATCGCCCTCGCTGGCACCGCGGCGGCGCAGGACAAACCGAACATCCTGGTTATCTGGGGCGATGACATCGGCCAGTTCAACGTCTCCGCCTACAACATGGGGATGATGGGCTACAAAACGCCGAACATCGACCGCATCGCCGGCGAAGGTGCAATATTCACCGACTGGTACGGCCAGCAGAGTTGTACCGCTGGCCGGGCTGCCTTCATCACCGGCCAGTCGCCCATGCGCACCGGTCTGACCAAGGTCGGACTTCCCGGTGCGCCGGAAGGCATGAAAAAAGAAGACCCCACCATCGCTGGATTGCTCAAACCCCACGGTTACATGACCGGTCAGTTCGGCAAGAATCACCTCGGCGACCGCGATGAGATGTTGCCGACCAACCATGGCTTCGATGAGTTCTACGGCAACCTCTACCACCTCAACGCCGAGGAAGAGCCGGAGCTGCCGGATTATCCGCGGGACTTGGTGCTTGCCGACGGGACCACTTTCAGCGAAAAGTTTGGCCCCCGCGGCGTGATTAAGTCCTACGCGGACGGCCGTATTGAAGACACTGGCCCGCTGACCAAGAAGCGCATGGAGACGGTGGACGAGGAAGTCACCACAGCGGCGCTCGATTTCATCGACAGGGCACATGCAGCCGACAAGCCGTTCTTCGTCTGGTGGAACTCGACCCGCATGCACGTCTGGACACATCTCAAGCCGGAGTCCGAGGGCAAGACCGGGTATGGCGTCTATGCCGACGGCATGGTCGAGCACGACGGCCATGTGGGCCAATTGCTCGCCAAGCTTGACGAGCTCGGCATCGCCGATAACACCATCGTCATGTACTCCACCGACAACGGCGCCGAGGTTTTCACCTGGCCCGACGGCGGTTCGACGATGTTTGCCGGCGAAAAGGCGACCCAATGGGAGGGTGGTTTCCGTGTGCCGACGGCGATCCGTTGGCCGGGTGTGATCAAGCCCGGCACGATCATCAACGACATCGGCGCGCACGAGGATATGCTGCCCACTCTGCTTGCGGCGGTGGGCGATCCGAATGTGAAAGAAGATCTGCTGAAGGGCAAGCAGGTCGGTGACATGACCTACAAGGTCCATCTGGATGCATACAACCTGCTGCCGGCACTCAAGGGAGAGGCCGAGTGGCCGCGCCACGAGTTCCTCTACTGGACTGACGACGGCAATGTTGCGGCGCTGCGTTACAACGATTGGAAGATCACGTTCCTGAGGCAGAACGCTCACGGAATGCACGTCTGGCAAGCCCCCTTCGAGAAGCTGCGGATGCCGATGATCGGGAATTTGCGCACCGATCCCTTCGAGCGCGCCTACCACGAAGCTATCGGCTACCCACAGTGGCAGTTCGAGCACATGTTCATGTTCGCGCCGGCCGGCTATTACGTCGGCAAATGGCTGCAAAGCTTCAAGGATTTCCCGCCGCGGCAAAAGCCCGGTAGCTTCAGCCTCGATAACGTGATGGATGCGATTACCAAGGGCGCTGGCGACAAATAGGAGTCGACCGCTCGGGGGCCGTGAGGCCCCCGGGTTCTTTTAGATCCGTGATCGAATGAGGAATTAGGAATTAGGAATGAGGAATCCACCCACCCGCCCGATGCTGGATGCTCGATGCTGGATGCTCGATCCGCCAGCCCACCCACGGAACGAGAGCCATCGAGTATCGCGTATCGAGCATCGAGGATCGGGAGGATGGTGGCATGCCTGAGCAAACCTACCGAGCGACTGCGAGGAGCCAACTCCAACGACTGGCCACCCTGACCGACGTGGTCTACGCGGTGGCGCTGGTGCTGGTGGTGACGTGGCTGCCGTTGCCGGAGGAGAGCCACGCGACCGGGGCTGTGTGGCTGCTCGATCTGTGGGCCGAGTACTCGAACAACATTGTCGCAGTGGTGATTGGACTCGTTTTTTCGATCATGTACTGGATCCGCTCCAACACCCTGATTACAGCTCTCGATCGGACCGATGGGGTCCACACCGGACTGTCCATCGCCTCGGTCTTCTTCCTGCTGCTGCTCCTGTATGTCGTGCGGGTGAGCGCCGAGGTCGCGGCACCCAGCCGACGCGCCGGTGAAAGCGTCGCGGTAGCCTTGATCGGCGTTGCCGCCGGAACCGCCTGGTGGTGGGCACGGAGAAAGGGTCTGGTACGCGAGGGCATCTCGAAGGAAGAGATGCTCCGCGTACAGCTCGAGGCCTTCACGGAGCCCTTGACCGCGTTGGTCACTCTTCCGTTTGCATTTGTCGGCGAATTGGCCTGGAATCTGGCCTGGCTCGCCTACATTCCAATTGCTGCTTTCCTGCGCCGACGCGGCGCGAAAGGGCAAGAAACGATATGATACGCAGGCTACGATCGGCCAAGGAGGATCTTATGTCCATCAGTTCAAGGCGGAATTTCTTTGTCATCGCAATTGTGCTCGGCAGCCTCATCCTCGCGTCGGCTCCGGCCGAGGCGCAGCGGAGTTTCGAACCGCTCTTCGACAAGTTCAACTTCAAGCTCGAGGGAAGCTGGGTCGGGATCAAGACCGAGATCCGGCTCGATTCGGATCTGACCGAAGGAAACGGAACCAGCCTCAGCTTCGAAGACGATCTCGGCCTCGGTAGCAATGAAATCATTCCGACCCTGGCCTTCGAGTGGCAGATCGCCCGCAAGCACAAGCTCGGCGTACGCTGGCAGGACATCACTCGTGATTCGTTCGCGCAGGCGCTGACGGAGATCCGGTGGGGCGACGAGATCATCCCGATTAACGCCGACGTCACCCTCGGTTTCGACATCACCCAGGCCTTCATCGACTACACATACTACCCGTGGGTGAAGGACCGATGGGCAGCTGGCTTTGGCCTCGGCTTCCGCTGGATGGACGTCCAGGCAACCCTGGAGTATCGCGATGATGATAACGATATCGAGGGCAGTTCCGACGTCAAGGGCTCCGCTCCCCTGCCGTATCTCTACTTCGAGTACCGGCGTCTCCTGTCCGACAACTGGCGGCTCATTACAGGCCTCGGATGGCTCTATATCAAGATCGACGACCTCGAGGGCGGACAGTGGATCGGGCGCGCCGGAGTCGAGTATCTCGCGGGCAAGAGGTGGTCCTTCGGTGCCGCTGTCAATCTGTCCACCATCGACATCGATTGGAACGCCATTTCGACCGAGGAGGAGACTGTCCTCAACCTCGTGCTCGATATGGGCATTAACGACTTATCGCTCTTCGCGCGGGTGAGGTTCTAGCGGCCGCCCAACCGCCCGGATGCAAGATGCAGGATGCAGGATGCAAGATGAGCTGCCCCTTTGACCGCCCGTCTGGGTGGGGGGGTGGATCTTGTATCTTGAATCTTGTATCTGCGCCGACCGCAATCTCCTGATGAAGAATCTGGCGACCACACTCGTCATCCTCACGGTCTTGACCATGGTGGTTTCGCCTGCGGCGGTCGGTGCACAGGAAATCGAACCCCGGACCTACGCCAACACGCCGGTGGGTATGAATTTCCTCGCAGTCGGTTACAGCTATTCCAGCGGCAATGTCTTCATGGACCCGTCGCTGCCGATCGAGGATCTCGACGCGAGGCTCAACATCGCCTTCGCGCGGTACATTCGCACCTTCAGCCTCTTCGGCGCGTCGGCCAAGATCAAGGCGCTCGTGCCGTGGTCGTCGGGTCATTGGGATGGTTTTCTTGATGGCGAGTACCGGACCCGCGATGCTTCTGGGTTCGCCGATGCCCGCCTCGGCCTCGATGTGCTTCTGGTGGGCGCGCCGGTGCTCGAGCCCGCGGAGTTTGCCGGTTATGAACAAAAATCGGTCGTCGGTTTGCGCTTCGACCTCGTCATGCCATCCGGTCAGTACGACTCCTCGAAGCTCATCAACCTCGGCTCCAACCGGTGGGCCTTGCACACCGAGGTCGGGCTGTCGAAGACGTGGGGCAAGTGGACCCTCGAAGTTGCCGGGGGCGCCTGGCTCTACACCGATAACGGTGATTTCTACGGCGAAAACACGCTTTCTCAAGACCCATTCTTTGTTGCCAAGGTCAATGCCGTGCGTGCGATCCGGCCGGGTCTGTGGTGGGCCGTTGGTATGGGATACGGGCAGGGTGGACGAACATACGTCGATGATGTTCCTCGCGACACCAAGCAGAAGAACTGGCGGCTCACGGCGATTGTGGTTTTTCCGCTGGCGCCGAACCAGGGCCTTTCTCTGACCGTGGCCTCCGGAAGGACCTTCCAGGCCGGGCCGGATTTTGATGTGGTGGCTCTTGCCTACCAATTTGCATGGAATTAAGCGAAGGAGACCAATTCATGTACAGGAATCTACTCAGTGTTCTTTCAGTTGTGGTGGTGTTGGCACTCGGAGGGTGTTCGCAGCCCGCGCCGATCACGGACTCGCCGGAGGCGCGGCTTGAACAGGCGCGGGCGTTGACCGCTCTCGAGGTAAAGTCGGGTGCGCTCGACGACATGCTCGACGAAGGTGCGGCGCTGGCGCGTGAGGCCACCGCCGACATGCTCATGTTCGAGCTCGAGCGCGAGCCCTCGGCAGAGGACCTCGCACAGCTCGAGGCCGTGATGCGGGCCGGTCTGGCCGAGTTTCTGACCGCGGAGCTGTGGCAGGAGACCGTCGCCGCGGTCTACGCGGAGAACTTCACCGCTGCCGAGCTTCAGGAAACGGTTGCGTTCTACACCTCGCCAACTGGCCGTAAGATCCTCGGGCTCGGTCGACCACTCGACGAGGCGGTTGGGGAAGCGGTTGAGACTGCCCTCGAGGTGCATAGCGACGAGTTTGCCGCCCGCGTCGACGCGGCCCTCGCCGAGACCTTCCCGGAGTTCGCCGAGGGAGATTCGTGATGAACGGGTGCAAGATGTGGCGGGTGCAGGCGCCGTGGATCGTCCTGGCGGCGATCGTTTTTGTAACGGTTGTTTCGATACCGACGCCGCCGGCCGATGCCCAGTCCCAGACCATGCAGCGGATCCTCTACGGTGAAATTGTGTCCGCCGAGCGGATCACGATCCGCGATCGGCCGACCGGGCGTGGAGCGCAGACCGGGTCCACCATCGGTGCCGTTGCTGGGTACGCCGTCGCCGATGGACGCGATCGCTGGCTCGGAGCCCTCGTCGGCGGAGTTCTGGGTGGGGCCGCCGGCAACGCGGCCGAGAAGGCGAAGAAAAAGAAACCGGGCTGGGACCTCATCATCCGCCTCGAAAATGGCGAGGAGGTTGGCATCCAGGTGCCGATGAACAAGAAGAACCGCGGGATCTTCACCCCTGGTTCTCGAGTGCGTCTGACCTCCGGCCCGAATGGCGAAACCCGGGTCAACAAGATCTGACCCCTGCGGTTCCGAGTTTCGCCGTAATCGCCGGAGGCTGTCGTATCCTCGGATGGACGTTTGTTAAAGGGAAAAGGTGACCGACAGCGGGAGTTGCTGAACAGAGAGTCACGGCCGCGCACCGCTGTCCCGAAAGAGGTGCGATGATGCCACGCAAAAAAACCAACCGAACACTCCCTCTCGCACTGGCTTTCGGCGCGGCGATCGTGATGGTCACCGGCGCCGGTCATGCGGCAAAGAAACCGAAACCGGACGCGTACGTCGTCACCGAAGCCGAGCTCCAGCTGGACCTGATGAGCTATGCGGATCGGTATGCCGCCGTAGTCGTCCAGGCCTTTGAGGACGCGGAACGGATGGGTCCTCCACCCGAGACTCGCCGGGCGCTACTCGGCGATGCGGTGTTCTCGGCAGCGGCCGCCTTCACCATCGCGGCGGACCCCGATCCACAGTTGGCTCTACTGGACATGGTCGTGATGACCACCCTGGGGCGGATGGTTTACGAGGACTACTGGCGACCGCGGCTCGGAGCTCCCGCAGACCCTGGGATCGCTGCGTTTGAGAAACTGGAGATGGACATCTGGACGGTCGCGGCCCCGATTCTCGACGAAGCGCAGCAACAGGAGCTCCGCGAACGGATCGAGACCTTCCACGCCGACAACCCCGAGCTGAGCACCTACAGTCATCTACGGTTCGCCGACTTCCCGTCGAAGCGCGCTTCCTCGACGCTCAAGAAGAAGAAATCCGGTGGGATCTTCGGCTCGGTCAGGGGTATCACGGACCAGGTGGAGCAGACCCGCATCATGGTCGAACGCGCCATGTACCTGACGACCAGGCTCCCGCTGCTCTCGGGTGGGTTTGCGGATGTCTGGCTGTCCCGGCTCTCGAAGAACCCAGCTGTTGAGGATCTCCGCGAGGACGTGCGCACCTTTGCCGAGGTCTCCGACCGCCTCGCCACCGTCGCCGAGCAGCTGCCGGCACAGATCACGAGCGAGCGCACCGAGACCATCGAGCAGCTGATACAGGAGGTGGGGACCTTCCGAAACGAGACCATCGTGCGGCTCCTCGATGGTGTGGCCTCGGAGCGTGAAGCGACCATCCGTCAGTTCATCGAAGAAGAAAAACGCCTCGGAGGCCTGCTCACAGAGCTGCGTCTGACACTTGCCGAGGCCAACACCTTGTCGGCCTCGGCCGACACCCTGGCTGTGCGATTCGGGGTCGGGGCTCCGCCCGGGCCTGGCGAAACCGCAGAGCCATTCGACATCGAGGACTACCGTGCCACCCTCATCGACGCCCGCACCGTCATGACCGAAGCCAACTCAGTCATGCAATCGGCCACCGAGCTGCTGAACTCGCCGGGTGCGGACCGGTTGGTGCCGGCCCTCGTGGAGGCGATCCAGCAGGCGGGCACGACCAGTGAGGAGCTGGTTGATCACGGCGTGCTCCGAGCGGCGATTCTGATCGTTTTCTTCCTGATCGGTCTGATCATCGCCAGGCTCTGCTCGAGATGGCTCGAGCTGCGGATCTTTGGTGACAGGGCGGCGGCCTGATCCGAATCGAATTTTGCTACCGCACCACTGGGGTCGTATGATCATCGCCTGAAAAGGACGAACCAGGATGAGAGAACTGTTCAAAAAGCCGTCTGTGCACATCCTTATTCTCGGCCTGATCGTGGCCGCCGCCATCCTCATCGCAAAGGGTCCGCCGTCGGCCGATGCCTCACGTCGCGTGGTGGTGACCGGCGCTGATCTTTTGCAGCAGCGGGCGGCGTTCATGCGCACGTGGCAGCGCGAGCCAACCTCGGACGAGCTGCGTGGTGCGCTCGAGCAGCACATACGCCAGGAGGTGCTCTATCGGGAGGCGCTGGCGAGAGAATATGACCGCGACGACCTCGTGGTGCGTCGCGCGATGCAGCAGAAGATGGAGTTCCTCGCCGCCTCGCAGGCGATGCAGGAGCCGCCGACCGAGGAAGAGATCGAGGCCTTCTTCGCGCTCCGGCAAGAGCGCTATCGGATGCCGGCCGTGTTGAGCTTCAGCCAGATCTATCTGAGTGCCGATCAGCGAGGTGCAGGGGTCGAACAGGCCGCCATCGATCTGCTGGCACGGTTGCGATCTGAAGACCCGGATCCGGACGCCCTCGTCTCCTGGGGTGACGCCATCATGCTCGAGGCCTCGTATGCCGATCAGAGCGAGAGGGAGGTCAGCGCGGCCTTTGGCGAGCTGTTTGGCGAGGCTGTCGTGCGACTTCCTATAGGCGAGTGGCAGGGCCCCGTCAGCTCGGGCTATGGCCTCCACCTGGTCAAGGTGACTGAGCGCGAGGAGTCGCGCGTGCCGGAGTGGCGTGAGGTCGCGAGCCGGGTCATCAGCGATATGGAGTTCGAGGCCAAGGCTTCGGCCCGAGACCAGCTCTATCAGGAGATCGCCCAGAATTACGAGGTCTTCCTCGACAGTGAGGTCAGGGCATTCCTGGAGTCTGCGGGATGAACTTCCGGCGGAACGCCGCCGTCCTTTTCTGCGCCCTGTTGATCGCGACGGGGGCGGCGTTTGCTGACATTGCCTTCCCCGCGCGGCTCGACGTGATCGAAAAAGAAGCCGGTGTCTTCCAAATAACGTTCACCTTGCCAATCATCGAAGGTCGCAAGCTCCGGGCTGAACCCCGAATGCCGCCGATCTGTTCCGAAAGCTCGCCGCGTGAAACTGGAGCGAGCACCGGCGGTTTTACCTCGACCTGGTCCGTCGAATGTGCACCGGCATCGCTGGCGGGTGAGGCAATTCTAATCGAAGGGCTTCTCGGCACCCAGACCGATCTCGCCTTCACTTTGACTATGCTCGATGGCCGCAGCTATTCGAGGATTCTGCGACCGTCGCGCCCGGGCTTTCTCGTGCCGGAGAAGCCATCAACTATGGCGCTGGTCATCGAGGCAGCGTTTTCCGGTGTGCAACGAACAGTCCGCCATCTCAGCCTCTGGCTCGTGTTGGTCGTGGCGGCCTTGCTCGGCCAGCGCCCACGTGCCCTGGCGACCGCTGCCGGCGCCTTCGCGTCCGGCCACCTCCTCGCGCAGTGGCTGGGTGGTCAGGGCTGGTTGGAGGTCGCGCCACAAACTCGGGATGTCCTCGTCTGGGCAACGGTGGCGATTCCGGCGACCCGCATCGCCGGCGGAGGCGGTGGTTGGAAAGACTGGCTGCAACCGTTGTGGCCGGCGGCTCTCCTCCTCGGCCTCCTCTTTGGCGGTGCGCAACCGGAAGCCCTGCCACCCGAAGGTCTTTCGAATGCCGAGCAGCTGCTGGCATTGGTTTTGGTGTCGATCGGCGCGGGTGTGGCGATCCTGCTGATGACGGCTGCAGCGCTCGAGCTGCGAAAGGTTATCGAGCTGGCGGGTGAGGGGCGGCGGCACGACTCGGGGGAAAGCGCTGTCGGCTATGCGGTCGGCGCCTTCGCCGTCGCCATGGTCGTGGCACAGCTGGTGGGGTTCTGGGTCGCCTCTGGCGGCGGTCTCCGGGCGCCGCTCGAGTTCGTGCTGCTCGCGATCATCCTAGCCCCGACCCTGGTGTTGGCGGGACGAAGCGACCCGAAAGTGGTTTTTGTGTTCCTCGCGCTGGCCGCCATCGGCATGGCCTTCGGTCTGGCGCGGATCCTGTTGCCGTCGGCGAGCTTGCTGACGCTCGGTTCGCTCCTGATTCTCGGAGCCTCGCTGGCCCTGGGTCGTCCGATGGCGACGCGTTGGGTCTTCGCGGTCGCCCTGGTGGCGGTACCGGCCCACGCCTGGTCAACTGCCCTGACGCTGGTTGAAAACGTCTCACGATCAACCGCCGTGATCGTCGGTTCGGTGCTGGCCGCACTCTGTGTTTTCTACGCCAGCCTTGTCGCCTCACGAGATCTTCGAGCGGACGACGTCCCGATTTCGGTGCGATGGTTGGGTGCGGCCATTGCGGTTCTCGCCGTCGTCTGGCGCCTCGGAGAGTATCGAATTTGGTTCGAGCGCGAGGTCGCGACCGAAGCGGCCCTGGGTCTCGCCCGCCTACCGCTGCTGTCGTTCGGTTTGATGGTTGCCGCGATATTTTTGTGGTGGCGGACGAGGCGCACGGCGCGTGCGCCGGACATCGTCGAAGGCAAAGGGCTGTATCGACTCGTTTTTGTCGGGGTTTTTCTGTTGCTCCCCTACGGGACTCTCGCCGTGCCGAACCCATTTTTTGCAGCCTACGCACCGCGGGGTGACGGTGCCCGCCTGATCATGTCGAAGGTCCTCTCGGATACCTATCAGGCGTTCAACATCAGTGACGAAGACGAGCTCTACGACACGCTCGCCGAGAGCGTGACCGGCAACCTTGTCGACGACCTCTATCTCGACAACCGCCGCCGGCTGACCGCCGGCACCCGCCAGGGCACCAAGGTCACGATCCGCAGCGTCACCATCCTCGACATCGGCGAACCGACCGAGGTCGTTTCGCCGGAGGAGGGCTATTCGTACCAGTGTCGGTGGGCAGTGGTGGCCCGAGTCCAGCACCTCCAACATGTCCACCACCGGCAGCAGATCTACAACGGTGTCCTGACCCTGCAGGCCGACGAGGGCCGCTGGAAGGTGGCGGGGGTCGATCTGCACAGTGAGGACCGGGTGGTGCTGCCGTGGGAACCCACATAGTCGAGGTGCTGCTGGCGACAGGGCTGCTGTGAATGAGGAATTAGGAATGAGGAAACCCGGCAGACGATTCGATTTGTTCGTGTTCGTGTTCGTAATCGTAATCGGCTCCCTCTCCGTCCGTTGCATAGGATCCGCCTGCAGCGGGCCGTGGCTTTTTAGTTTTTACCCCGAGGGCTTCCCCCACAGATCGTCTTTCCGAGTGAGCGAAGGTCTTGAATCATGTTGTCATCTCGAGCGAGCCTTTCAGCCTGTCATCCCGAGCGGAGGTGGAGCGGAGCGACGCCGTAGTCGAGGGATCCCCCGAAGTCAGAGACTGCCGCCGCTCAGTACTCTCCGGAGAAGTCGGGGGGTCCTTCGACTCGGCCCGCGGCGGGCCTCGCTCAGGATGACAGGCTGAGGGGTCCGGGCACCCTTGGGATCGGACTCGATGGGCTGACAGAGGAAAGGAACCACTCAGGATGACGGGTTTCGCCCGTCACTTCGCCCAGGCATGTCCCATCTGCAGTTAGAACGCGGTGTCCTCGGGGCCGCGGGCCACGTCGACTCCGACGTGCATATTGAACTTCCTTGCGATCAGATAGCGGAAGCCACCGCCAAAGGTGACGATGTTTTCATCGGTGTCAAAGCGGGGGATATCGCCGTCCGTGAAGCCCTTGCCAACAAAACCGACCAGGCTCCAGCGTTTATAAAACTGCCACCGGCCCTCGACCTCGAGGTTGAGCACCCGCTGGTCCTGGTATCGCATGGCGGGCACGCCGCGGAGCTGGACGAAGGGATAACCGTAGAAGGGCACATTGCCGTCCACCGCCTCGCCATCGAAACGCAGACCGAGGGCGAATTTCTCGTGCAGTTTGTGAAACGAGAGGAACTTTGCGTGCAGGTACCAGTAGTCGAAGTCGCCGCCGATCGCGTGGTCGTAACGGGTGATTTCGAGCTCGCCTTCTTGTCCTGTGCCGGGGGTGAAGACGTTATCTCGGCCGTCGAAGTACCCGACCACACCGAGCCCGCTGTTGGTGGACTCGAAGCCGTCCAACAAACCCAAGTCAGGCCATTCCGGCGGGAGGATTTCGTCGAGACCGTCAATCGTGGCCGTGGAGTCAAAGTAGATCCACTTGCCGCCGACGAAGAAATTGCTCTTGCCGAGGCGAAATTTTATTTGCTGCAACATAAACCCACCATCGATGTTGAACGCGATGGGTTGATTGCCGGCGTAGAAATCGATGTTGAGGTTCATGACGCCGATGAAGCCGGTGTAACGGATTCTGTCCTGTTTCCAGTGACCCACGTGCCCACCGCCCGCGAACCATGTGCCGTTTTCGGTGTAGGCGCCTGCTGCGACAGTCATGCTCGGTGGGAGTTGCTGGCCGGGTTTGTTCGGGTTCGGCCGGCCGATGAGCTTGCCGTGGAAAAACACTGTCGCCAAGCCGAGGCCGGTTCCAACCGCGGGCTCGGTAACGATGATCGGCACCGGCATGAAACCACCCTTGGTCATCAGCCAGTCCGAGAGATCGAGAGCACCGTCTTCAGAATCCTTGAAAAGCTTCCAGTCGATGGCGCTGGACGGCGCTGTGACGCACAGCATGACCACTGTGAGCAGAGCAACGATGACCGTTATTCGTCGTGGCATCATGAGAGATCTGTTGCTACTCCCCGACCTCGATCTCGTCGACAACACCCACGACGACGGCCCGGATCGGGGCGTCTGGAGCTTCCAGAACCTGCCGAGCGCCATTGCCCTCGTCGAGGATGAGGACTGTTTCCCCCGCACCGGCGCCGACCGCATCGATGGCGATCAGATCTCTTCCGGTCTCGTTTCCTGCGAGGTCGAGAAGGTCGACAAAGAGCAGCGTGCGGTTCTCGATATCTGGCACACAGATGGTCGTGACCACCGTTCCGGCGACGCGTCCGATCTTCACCGCGACCACTCCTCGACCGCATCGACGATGCCGACGATGGCGTGGTCGACCGGTCCGGGCGGCGACGGCAGGGCGAGTGATGCCTCGCGGCTCGCTACGATCGTGACGAGGTCGTCCGGCGCGGCCATGGCGACGCCGTCGGCAGCCACCACCGGTCGCCCGCGTGGTTGAAGCTTGCGATCCAGCGGCTGGACGATCAGGAGGCGGACACCCTCGAGACCCTCGTAGATCGTCGTTGCGACCACCGTCCCGGTAACTCTTCCGAGTTCCATGTCTAGCCTGCGTTTCCGGTGCCGTCGCGAAGCGAAGGTCGCAAGGTAGCGCCGGTATCCGTGCGGCCGGGACGGCCGCACCACAATCCTGCCCTTTTGCGGTGCAGGCGTCTCGCCTGCACATGATTTGGTTGCAGCTCTGCAGTCCAGAAAAGCACGTTAACCCCTTCCGCCGCTGATGCGGGAGGAGAACTCGGTCGCCGCCTCGAGGTTGGCCAGCATCTCGTCGTGAAAGTCTGGAATCACGACCTGGGCGAACAGGGTGGAGGGGTCGTCCAGGTGATCAACGCCGATTTCGACCGCCGCTTCGACATCGGCGACTGCGCCGGAAAAGATGCAATAGGCCTTGCCACCAAGACGGTCGGCAAGCTTGAGTTCAACCAGATCTACCTCGGCGCCCTTGAGCCCGCGGTCGGCTGCGCCCAGGGTCGATGCGACTGTGGTGGTTTCGATGATTCCGAGCGCTTCGCCGGTGACCCGTCCACGCATCCCGCGCAGGTAGCGCACGACCTCGGGGTGGGCGGATGGAAGGTAGATTTTGTCGATCAGCGCAGAGCCGGCGAGGGCAAGCCCGGCGGCAAAGGACTCCTCGACGCAGGCCACATCGCCGCCGACGAGCACCAGGTATTTGCCAGGGTGGACGGTGCCCGCGTAGGTGACCTCGACCGGGGCACGCTTGACCATGGCGTCGCCGGCACGCATCCCGATGGCGATGGAGTCGAACTCGATGAGGGCGATGGCCGGCTGCATCAGACGATCCTCAACCCACCGGCCACGGTCATCCGCCTGTCGCGGGAAAAGCTCCGTGGTCGGGTCATGCCCTCGCCGGTAGGGCTGGCGATTGAAAACGAGGTGTAGCCTTCACCACCGTCCCCGAGACCCGCCAGATTGGCGGCGTTGGCGACAAAGATCGAGACGTCGATATCGCGCGCCATCCGGGTGATGGCATTGACATCGCGGGAGTAGATCGAGGCGGTGTGGCCACAGCCGTGCTCGGCGCGGATCGCGAGATCGATGGCGTCGTCAACTGTGCGGACCCGAACCACTGGCATCACCGGCATCATCTGCTCTGTCCATACCAGGCTGTGCTCAGCCGGAACGTCCGCCACCACCAGGCGGAGATCACTACCGGCCTGGATCCCGATTTCGGCCAGGATCGTCCCGGCGTTCTGTCCGATCCAGCGTGGGTTGATTCGGCCCGGTTTTCCGGGCTCGCCCATCTCCTTGAAGATGATCCGTTCGAGCTTTTTGAGCTCGTACTCCTTGAGCACGTAGGCGTTGTTTTTCTGCATCTGCCGGAGGAGCTCATCGGTGGCCGAGTCGACGGCGATGACGACCTTTTCATCGGTACAGATCACGTTGTTGTCGAACGAGGCGCCGCGTACGATCTCGCGCCCGGCAAGCTCGAGATCGGCGTTGGCGTCGACCACCACCGGCGGGTTGCCGGGACCGGCGCAAATCGACCGTTTACTGGTCTTCTGCGCCTCCTTCACGACGCCGGGACCGCCGGTGATCATCAGGATGCGGACCTGCGGGTGATTCATGAGCCTCTGTGCGCTCTCGATCGTCGGTTCCGGTGTGGCGGTGACGAGGTCGGGAGGACCACCGGCGGAGACGATGGCCTGGTTGAGCCACCGAATGTTCTGCACCGAGACCCGCTTGGCATTGGGGTGGGCGTTGAAGACGACCGCGTTGCCCGCGGAGACGATGGCGATGGTGTTGTTGATGATGGTTGCGGTCGGGTTGGTGGTCGGGGTGATGGCTCCGACGACCCCGAATGGAGCGTACTCGGTGACGGTCAGACCCTGGTCGCCAGACCACACGCGGGGCTCGAGATCCTCGGGACCTGGAGTTTTCTCGATGACTAGCCGGTTCTTGAAGACCTTGTCCTCGGCGCGGCCGATGCCGGTCTCCTGATGCGCCATCTGCGCCAGCTCCTCGGCGCGGTCGCGCATCGATGCGCGTGCCGCGTCGATAATGCGGTGCCGCCCCTTCAATCCCATCGACCGATAGGCCTCGAAGGCCGACCGAGCAGCCGCCACCGCGGAATCGACGTCGGGATAGATGCCGTCGCCGGCAACTGCCGCCTCTCCGACCGGCGCGGTCGGCGGTGCTTCGGCATGGCCGCGAAGCTTCAGCCGCACCCGTTCGACGACGGCCGCGATCTCCTGCTGGTCAAATGCTGCTTCCACCTGCCGCGCCTCCACTCACCGGTCGCGGCGCGATCGCTCTTCGCCCTCGATCACGCCCTGATCCGTTCTGATCGTCAGCTCGCCCACTCGCCGTCGGCTGGGGTTTTGCGGTAGATCTCCTTGCCGCCGACCTCCCAGCTGTCGACGATCGCCATGATCACGGCGTCGCATGGACGGTCGGCCGTGTACTCGGTCTGGCGTGCTGAGGAGCCCGATGCCCACAACACCACCTCGCCGACCCCTGCGCCGACAGAATCCGCCGCCACCACGTGGCCGCCGGTCTCCTTGCCATCGGTCCCGATCTCGCGCACAACCAGGAACTTCTGACCCTGGAGCCCTTTGTCCTTGCGGCTTGCGACCAGCGTTCCGGCCACTCGCCCGAGTAACATCAGCGCTTGCCTTTGGCCTTGCCTTCACTGGCCGCCTCATCGGCTCGGCCGAGGGGCAGGACGGCGTCGATGTTGTTGTGTGGGCGGGCGATGACATGGGTCGACACCACTTCGCCGACAGGCTCGGCAGCGCGGATGCCGGCCTCGACCGCAGCCTTGACCGCCGCCACGTCGCCGCGCACGATCGCGGTGACATATCCGCCGCCGGTCTTTTCATACGACACCAGTTCCACCTTGGCCGCCTTGACCATGGCGTCGGCGGCCTCCACGACCGCCGTGAACCCCCGGCACTCGATCATTCCCAACGCTTCAGCCATCGAAAACTCCTTTCTCACATCTGAGAACCAAATTCGAAATCCGAGATCCGAGATCCGAAATTATGATCTGCGGTTTCCTGTCCGTCATTCCTAATTCCTAATTCCTAATTCCTAATTCCTCATTCATCTGTTCTTCCTTCGACGGCCTCGATGGCGGCAACCGCGGCTCGCCAACCGACGTCGATATCCTTCTCCTCGCCACCGAGGTAGACCCTCCCCATCGAACCGAAGGCCCGCACCTCGAGGATGTTGATCTCCGCCGCCTTCTCGGCCTCGTTGGCTGCCAGCGCCGCATAGGCTGCCGGTTCAACCTCGAGCACGTACAGGGTCTGTTTTGGGATGATCATGTGGCCGTGGCGCATCCTGTTGATGAGCTGGACCTGGTGATCGTCGACATGACGGATGACCTGGCTCGAGAGGATCTTTGGCTTGCGGCGATCCTTTTCCTCGATCCCGATCTCCTCGAGAATCGCTGCGCCGGCGGCGCGCGTGTCCGCCTGCGACTCAGAGTGAATCTCGAGCAGGCCGTAATACCGTTCGACGATCTGCATCCCGGGCCGCACGTGGGTCGCCTTGAGGGCGATGTCGGTGAGGCGGTTGATCTCGATCCCGGGCGAGATCTCCACCCACAACGACGCGTCACCCGCGAGCGGCAGGAAGCCCTGTGCAACGGTCCCGAGAAACGCCGCGTACTGGGGCTGCAGCGAATCCAGGAAAACGTAAGAGCGAAGGTCAATATGATCCACCGGACTCTCCTTCCTCTCCAGAGACGATGCGGACGCCCGCCGAGGCCCCGATGCGGGTCGCTCCGGCAGTGATCATCTCGCGCACCTCGGCCGCGGTGTGGATGCCGCCGGCGGCCTTGACGCCCACCTTGGCACCGACCACCTCGCGCATCAAAGCGACATCGAAAACTGTGGCTCCGCCGGGGCCGAAACCGGTCGAGGTCTTGACGTAGTGGGCGCGACCGGCAACCGCGAGACGGCACGCGATCACCTTTTCTTCATCGGTCAGATAAGCGGTCTCGATGATGACCTTGTTGAGGGCGCCGACTTCGCGGCAGGCGTCCGAGACGCCGGCGATGTCTCGCTGCACGAGGTTGTGCTCGCCGCCTTTCAGGGCGCCGATGTTGATCACCATGTCGATCTCACGGGCGCCGTCGCGCAACGCTCGGCGAGCTTCCATGGCCTTGATCTCGGGTGTGTTGGCGCCGAGCGGGAAGCCGACCACGGAGGCGACGGTGATCCTGGCCCCACGCATCCTTCGTTTCGCCCGCGCCACCCAGGTCGGGTTGATACAGACCGCGGCGAAGCCGTGCTCCACCGCCTCGTCGCAGAGCGTGTCGATATCGGCGGGCGAGGCGTCCGGCCTCAGCAGGGTGTGGTCGATGTACTCGGCGAGATCCTTCGGGACGTCGGCTGCGGCCCCGCAGTAGCCGAGGCGGGCGGCGCCGTTGGCCACCACCTGGGGAGCGTTCTCCAGTCCCTGATCGGTGTGTTGGCCGGCGAGGCTGGCCAGTACCTGGCGGGTCACGACCTCGATGAGCTCGTTGCGATCAATCATCTTTCGGCTCCTGGTCGGAGATAGCGCTGTTCGATGTCGGTGATCTTGGCGACCCGGCGAGCGTGGCGGTCCGGGCCCCACGGCGTGGCCAGCCACTCATCGACGATCTGTCGGGCGAGGCCGGTGCCGATCAGCCCGGCGCCGAGGGTGAGGACGTTGGCGTGGTTGTGCTCACGGCTGTTGCGCGCCGACGAGACGTCGTAGCAGAGGGCTGCGCGGACCCCGGGGACCTTGTTGGCGGCCATGCACGAGCCGATCCCGGCGCCGTCGACGATGATGCCCCAGCGACAGACGCCGGTACCGACGAGGTTCGCCACCGCGTGTGCAAAGTCCGGATAGTCGACGGCATCGGTGCTGACGCACCCGCAGTCATGAACAGCGAGGTCCTGCTGGCGAAGGTGTTCGCCGATTGCCTGTTTGAGCTCGTAGCCGCCGTGGTCGGCGCCGATCGCGATGGTCTCGGCATTCCGGGGCACGTCTGTCCCTTTGACAGCCATCGCTTCGTCGACCACGACGCTGACCAATTTGCGAATCTCCTCTTCGGTGATCGCGGGCTCGCCCTGAGCGTGCCTCGATGAACTCACCAGCTCCTCCAGTCCGAAACCTGTGATGTGATGTGATCCGGCCTCCCGGCCGTCGCCACGGTCGCAGTCGCACCGACTCGGTTTTCGAGGAGGTCGAAATAGGATCTGATCTGGGAAATCGCGGAGTCGAACGGCGCAAGGCTCCGGTTGAGCCGGACTCCGAGTACCGCGCCCTCGGTGGTGCAGAGGATGAGTTGGGCGAGGGCGGTGTGGTCGAGACCTGGAGCCAGATGGTTGCCAGCCCGCCGCAACAGCTCCTCGATGCGGCCGCTCCACTCCGTGAAAATCTCGGCCAGCCGGACCCGTATCTGCGGATGGTTCTCCGAAACCTCGGTTGAAAGACCGGCCATCGGCGAACCGAAGGTGAAGCCTTCTGCGCTGAGCTGCTGCCGGTAGAGATCGAGGATGGTGAAGATCTCATCGATGGGGTCATCCGATCGTTCCGCGGCCGGTGCGAAGATCCCTCTCTCGAATACGTCTGCGATGTGATCGACGACCGCTAGCAACAGGTCCTCCTTGGCCGGAAAGAAGTGGTAGAAGCTGCCGCTGGTCGCGCTCGCCTCCTGAATGATCTGGTTGACCCCGGTTTGGGCATAGCCCTGGCGCCGAAAGAGCTCGGCGGCGGTAGTAATCAAGCGTGCGCGGGTTGTGGTTTTGCGCGGTACCAAGGCTTCTCCCGCAGAAAACTCAAAAAATAACTAGAACGTTCTATCTAGAACAACGATAAGTCCTCAAAAAGAGCCTGTCAACCCGTTGCGAATTTTTACGTCAGAACGCCGTGATGCGGGAAATCGATCAACCAAGCTCGACCTGAAGGAAAGGAGAAAGAGATGAGAAAGATCCTGATTGCCCTGATCGCGGTGGCGTTGGTGACACCGGTATTCGCCCAGGAGGAGCCGCCGCCAATCGTCGAGGCTTCCCACAACGCTGTTGTCGTAGTCCTCAAGCTGACGCCCGAACAAATTGAGGCGTGGCATGTGATCTACCAGATTCACCGCGAAAAAGAACAACCCCTCCAACAGGCGATCGCCGAAGTCCAGGCGGAGATCGATGCGCTCTTCGAGGGCGGAGAACCGGATCCGGCGGTGATAGGCGCCCTGTTCATCACCAGACGAGACCTCGGAGAGCAACTTCTCGATGTCCACCTCGTCTACCACGAGGACTTCGTCCTGTTGCTCGACGAGAACCAGACCCGAAAGCTCCGCTTCATGGCCCGCGCCGACGAAGTTCAGAAGTTCATTCCAGCCTTCAAGCTCTTCGAGCTGATCCCGAGACGCTGAGTCTCTCCCCCTCCGGAGAGCATGGGCGGGGCCTGAGGCCCCGCTCGTTTTTTTGGTGCTCGACCAATGCTACGAACTGAACCAGGGCGTCCGAGGGTTCCCAGTCGTCGAGGTGCTCGACGACCGGCCTTCGCCGTCGAACCTCTGATGGGCGGTGCCCGGTGCGATGATGGTTCGATTCCGCGATCCATCGGTGGTGCAACGCAGCGCCTCAGGCGGAGGCCTTGCCGCGGACGGTGGAAAGACCGCCGTCGATGCCGATCACCTGGCCGGTGACCCAGCTCGCCGTGTCTGAGAGCAGCCAGGTGATGACCGACGCCACCTCGTCGGGTTTTCCGATCCTCCCGAGGGGGTGCATGGCGGTGGACGCCCTGAGCATCATCTCGTTGCCGGTGATGCCGGCCGACATCGGCGTGTCCACCAATCCTGGTGCGACTGCGTTGAACCGGATCCCCTTCCCGGCATAGGTGGCGGCGGCGGATCTCGCGAGACCGATGACTCCTGCCTTGGCGGCGGCGATGGCCTCGTGACTGGGCAGACCCACCGTGGCCGCGGCTGACGCCATGAGCACGATCGAGCCACCGGAGCGGGCCATCACCCTGGCTCCCGCGCGCACCGTGGCGAATGCGGAGTCGAGGTTGGCTGAGATGGTCTGCCGCCACTCTTCATCGCTGGTCTGATGGGCAGCCTTGAGGAGAATCGAGCCGACGCAGTTGACGATGCCATCGATGCCATCGTTCGCGTCGGCGACCGAGCGCACATACTTTTCGACTTCGCTGGTACTGGTGGCGTCGAGAACGCCGGTGACTGAGCCTTCGAGCTCACGCGCCATTTTCTCGAGACGGTCGGCGCCTCGCGCAGCGAGAGCGACGGTGGCTCCTTCGGCCGCGAGCTTTCTCGCGACGGCCGAGCCGATGCCGCCGGTTCCGCCCAGAATCACATACACTGGCTGTCGTTCCATCACGCCCTCCCGCGTCG
>Ga0224513_10000164_pt1 | contig 23173 bp, 32 predicted proteins | sample SF_May12_sed_USG_5_FD_169109 | JGI IMG/M metagenome (GOLD analysis project Ga0224513, IMG submission 169109) | Sediment microbial communities from San Francisco Bay, California, United States - SF_May12_sed_USGS_21 | ecosystem: Environmental > Aquatic > Marine > Sediment | place: USA... | reverse complement strand
AATTCAAATTATACAGAAATAAGAAAAATTCTAAATTTCTTTTTAGAATAACTATCTCTACTATATTCTAATTAAAATAAAAAAAGAAAAAACAATCACACTAGTTTTTTTGTGTGAATGGGGTCATCCAAGATTGGATGATGTTTTTGTTTAAGTCAGCAAATGCATTTACGTTATCGTTAAATGTTTTGATATTTTGTACGGTTGCGTCAATTGTGGTTTTTACCAATTGATTGTTTATTGTACTTGCTTGGACAATTTGCTTGTTGGTATCAACAATTGCAGTTTTTGCAGAATCAGGAATATCAGTTTTCATTCCAGATTTTTTTGCAAATTCTTGTTGCATAGATACTGTAGCAGTAATTGCTTTTTCGCATGTTTTCATACATTCATCTTGCAAATGTGTGATAGATTGAAAATACTGTGGTGTTTGTTTTGTAATATTTTCAAAGTATTTTTGAACATTTTGCTTATACAATGTGTATGCATCGCTATGTTGAGTTTGTGTGCTCATGCCCTTTCATCATACTACCAGTATATATACTATTGGTAATGAAAGGTAATGAGAGGTTAGCATTGACCTAGAATGGGGATAGTAGGTATAGAAGATATTTTAAAAAAATGCATCGAAAATTTAAAAAAATTCAGATTACATGACCATACATAAAATTTCATTTCAATTTATCATTTGTAAATCATGGACTAACACAAAATACCTTATGAAAAAAGTATACAAACTACGACACAATTTTATCTTCCAGACACACAATCAAAGAATTGAAAGCATCAGAAGGAATTGAGATTTTAACAATAAAACTTCCATTAGCATCATTTTCCATTGCATTGATTGGTGTTGCATTGTCCATGTGGGGAGCAAGCTGGGACATTACATCTCATTTACTTAGAACCCCTGAGACATTCTTTACCCCCTCACATGTAGTTTTGTACTCAGGAGTAGGAATCAGCCTAGTCAGCGCAATACTAAGTTTAGTTATACTAATGACAAAAAGACAGACAAGAAAAAAACCATTTGCTTTCGGTTTGAAGATTATCATTGTAGGTGCACTTTTACAAGTGATTGCAGGTCCAGGGGATTTTTACTGGCATGAATTATTTGGAATAGATGGCTTGCTCAGTCCAACACATCTGACACTTGCTATAGGAATAATCATTGTTTCAATTGGTTCTATGATTGGGTTTGCAAGAATACATTCTCATCTTGTAGAAGAAAACAGTTTTGTAAAATTAATCATGCCAATATCTTTTGGTATTTTCTGGTTTAGTGTCATGTGGCTCATATTTTTCTTTGTGCTGCCAATTTCAGAGGGAGACACCCACAACTTTAATCCCAATCCATACGTTGCAATTATACTGAGTTTTGCGGCATTACCGTTCACATTTTCGATAGTATTTTGGTCAGCCTCAAAATCCCTCAATATTTTTGGCGTAGCCAGTTCATCCGCACTTGTATTTATTGTAATGAATGTGACATCAAACATAATCACATCAGAAAATCTTTTGATTTATCTGCCGTGGTTTGCCGTACCCATGATTTGTGCGGTAATTGCAGACTATGTGTTGAGTAAAAAAGTAAAATCCAAAGTGGTTCAAAAACATGCCGAAAAAATATCTGGAGCCATTTTAGGATCCATGTTTTTCATGTTCTGTTTTCCTATGCTATCAATGACTTTTTTGGATCTTTACTTGTTTAATGATGTTTTTCCATATGATATCCTGCCTACTGCATCAAGTACCGTAGTTGAAATCTGGATGATGACCATTATTCCTGGAGCGATAATGGGAATGTTCGGTATGATGTTTGCATCAAGAAAATTAAATCAGATTTCCAATAACCAGATAACTAAATCTGAAATCTGAGAAGGACACATCATAACCAATATCCGCAATTTTTTATTTTGACTGACTTGTTTGTAGGCAAAAGGACCTACGAGATTCACAAACCAGATTTAGAATGAAAATGAATCCAAAGTTAATTAATTTTGATTATTCCTTTTTCTCCTAGGAACTCAATTCCCTTCATAAATTCCCCATCTGAAATAAGATCTGCAGACCACCATCCGGCATTATTTTTTACCCAATCTGGGATCTCTTGAGAATTAAATGAATTTTCTTTGGATAAGGGAATTGAAATTATCTTTTCTTTAATCAAAAATTGAATTGATTGGATGAATTCATCGTCACCTACAATGTCCTCGGCCCACCAACCTGCACTATTTTTTATCCATGACGGAATTTCAGCATTCGTAGATGAAACTTCTTTTTCAGTTTTTAAACTATGAAAAGAGGCAATCTCAAAATCTGATTTGGATGTAAAGAAATTTTCAAAATTTGTTTTTCCCTGTCCTGTCAAAATTACCGTAAATTGATAATTTCCGTCATTTGGTATCAAAGCTGATTCCCGATGAATTTCATTTTGTGCAACAATGCCCAGAAATGTTTGACTTTGGCCTATGTTTGTCCATATTTCATTTCCATCAGAATCTGTAATGCTATATGCAAATAGCAGGTCATCAACTGGATTGTTATTTGCATCTAAGAATGAAAACGTAAATGGTATATCTTGTCCTGATTTTAACTGAGAATTCCAGGTGACATTTGTGGCAAACCCATTTTCAAATGAAAAATTTAACGTGTTTAGTTGTGTTTCTGCTCCTGAAAGTACGTCAACTTTTATTGTATTTTGATTAATAATATTTTCCTTTAATTTATCATGAATGCTCATAATTTCTTCATGAGGCATTTCTATTCTAATGACATTCTCATCAGGCGATGAAACATCTAAGAGAAAGGGTCTTTCTATCTTTATTCCTTCAATGAATAAATCAATGTCATGTCCTTGTTTGAAAACAGGGAAATCTTTCTGAACATGAATGGCATGTTTTAAATTCGAACTATGTTCCTTATCATGATTCCAATCAATCGATGTTTCATACGAAATCTTGTTTAGTTCTTCATCAAAAGCAAAATTGTTTATCTTGCTATCAAATGATTTAATTGAAATAGGAAATTGCTCTGCATTTGCTGTTTGAATTAAAAAACTCTGCTTTTCTGGAATTAAAAGAAATGTTTCAAAATGCAAATCACCAGTTGTCATTGTTTTGGGATTTGTTGCACCCACGATGGACACTTTAACATCATATTGTCCACTCTTGCCGAATACTGGACCTTCGATTATTGGTCTTGAATCCCCTCTTGCAAAATATGCTCCCGCAATGGGGTGTTTTTCACCAAAGTAGTTTGTGCATTTCCATAGTTCTTGGTTTTTGCACCCTGTTGTGGGCCTGACTTCTAAATCCAAGTTTCCGTCTTCATCATAAAAATATTCATTTGCCACAAGATCATCACCTTGAAATATTTGGATGCGATATGTCACACTAGTTATGTTCGCGTCTGTTTGACTATCAAAAAATCTAATTGAAAGGTTTGCGCTTTTTGTGTCTTCAAATGTGAAATCTTCGGGGGATAAAATTGAGCTTAACGCAACGGGCATTCCACCAAAATCTACGGGGGGTGAAAGTGAACCACTATGATGTTGTGCATATACAGGAGAAATTGAAATTATAAACAATGATGCAAAAACAAGTAAACTTAGTTTTAGAATCAATATTGTTATTGATACTCTGTGTGTATTAAAACATAATTGGAGATGATTTATTTTTAAATTTACAGATAGAAATCAGCGCAGATCTACTGAAAAATGAATCTTCATATTCTCTTTTTTAAATTGAATTTGACTTTTCTTTAATAACAAAATTGGACAAATTTAGGGAAAAACTAGAAGATAATATGCTCGGACTAAAAGAAGCACAAAAAATTCTGGGATGAATAAAACTTTTTAGCAGTAATAATTCTCACATAATTTTTAAGTCTCAGTTACAAAAATCGTGCATGGAAAAAATTAAAACAATACTTGTTCCAATGGATGGCTCAAAGAATTCGTTTAAGGCGTTAACAAAGGCAATCTTTCTTGCAAAAAAGTGCAACTCTTCAATAACTGCCCTGTACGTTTTACATACTGCTTTTGACAATCCCAATTTGATTTACGTTCCTCAAAGCCAAAACGAATTAAAAAAAGTAGAAAAATTCCTTGCCACTGCAAAAAGCCAAGCAACAAAAAACTCGATTAAATTCAAAAAGGAAATTGTATTTGGACATGAGGCAAAAGAAATTATTGATTTTGCTCAAAAAAGAAAATTTGATCTTATTGTGATTGGTGCAAGAGGGCAGGGTACAATAAAGCAGATGCTTCTTGGAAGCGTATCCAACACAATAGTGCACAGTTCAAAGATTCCCGTACTGCTAATCAAGTAGTTTTACCAAATTCAAATTTGGAGTTCTTTACATTCAGGATTTTAACTAGCGATAGTATTAGTCCCCTCTACTAGGAATCTTACAAGTACTGTCAGAGTCACGCCTGAATAAACTCCAAAAAGACCTACTTTATTGCCTTGATTACAAGACTTGCAATCTTTCTACCGTTGATTTTCTCCCCTTCCATGTATGCTCTTTCCTCTAACACTTCAATTTTTTCAAAACCTGCTTGTCTAATACATGAAAGATAATTTTCTTTAGTTAACGCGCCATCAATGCATTCACACCACTGATCTGAATTAATTTCTCCTGGTAAAAGTTCTACATCGGTAATTAGATCAGAGATTACCATTCGTCCATTATCTTTTAGAATTCGAAACACTTCCTTGAATGCATTTGTTTTGTTTGTTGTCAGATTAATGACACAGTTACTAATCACTGCATCAACGGAATTGTGATTTAACGGAATGTTTTCTTCAATGTCTCCCTTTTTGAATTCGACATTGGAGTAATTTCCCTTTGTTGTATTTTCTCTTGCTTTTTCTAACATTTGGTCTGTCATGTCAATTCCTATTGCTTTTCCTGAATCCAGCACTTTTCTTGCAGCCAAGAAAATATCAATTCCAGCTCCAGACCCCAAATCAACCACAATCTCTCCCTCCTTTAGATCAGCATGATTTATCGGAGCACCACAGCCAACTCCCAAAATTGCTTCTTGTGGAATTGATTCAAGATCCTTTTGATCATAACCAATCAATTTTGTTGCATCTACTGGAGAATCTCCCGTTTTGCACTCTCCGGGCATGCAACAACAGTCATCATTTCCAGACATCACTATCTTGGAATATCTTTTTCTGATGTCTTCTTTGATTGAATTTTCCATGTCATGGTTTAATATGTAAACTATTAAAGTTGTCAAGTGTAACCCATTACAGTTAGTGTAATTATGAAAACTAAAGGAAAAAAGCTGCCAGTAATTCAAAACAAATGCGAATTTACAGGTTATGACGCATTAAAACTGTTGAAAGAGACTGCAACCATTCGAGATCTCATTACAAAAAGGGCAACACTTGAGATTCTTTTTCCACTTTGCTGTACAACGAAACCAGTAAGACACAAACAGTTCAAAGAATCTCTAAAGGGAATTAGCAGTAGGACACTGTCTGCAAGACTGTCTGAGCTAGTTTCTGAAGGGATCCTGGAGAGACAAACATTTGCAGAGGTCCCTCCCCGCGTGGAATACAAACTGACAAAAAAAGGTCAAGAACTAATTGAATCAATTACTGATTTGCTTGAATGGATGAAAAAATGGTCAAAGAAGAAATGACTCATCTTGGAAAATAAAACATAGTTGAAGGTCTTGATTAAAGTCACTACAAAAACTGGACATACGAGATAGTTGTAACACATAGAGATGGAAAATTATCTTTCAATCTTGAACATGTAAAGAGGGAAGGCAAGATAATAAGACTATGGCAAAAGTTTTTAGAATAATAATCTCAAGCAGTTCCCAAAAAAGAGGAATGATGAATACGCATTGAATTCACTGTTACGTAATGGAATCATGAACAAAAAATCAATAGTCGGAATTGTCGCCGGTCTTATGATAACAACCTCTGCAGTATACTTTGTTGAAATATCTGAGAAACAATTTGAAGAACAAGACATGATAAAAGGACCATTCTTTTTGGCAGTAGCACAGCATACTTCCCAGTTGCATTTTGGATACGAAAGAATCCAAACAATTCTGCTTTATACGTTGTAACCATAGCAGGGACCATTGGAATAATTATACTGTATGCGATTACAAGAACGGATGCAGGTGCAATCGCACTTGGCTTGGAGCATGCAGGAAATATTGGCCATCTTGAAATGGTATCTAAAGTAGTCCAAATTGAAGTTGTAATTGAATTTGTCTAGGCACTATTACAAACAAAGAAAAAAGTATGGCTGCAAACTGAAGACATGCCCAATGTGAGAAAACAATGAAGGCACTCACATCTGGTTTATTTTTACTTCTAACATTTTTAATGTTACAACCATCCTCTAGCCATTGCAGATGGGAACAAATTGGATGATGACAAGTGAGAATATGAATAATTTATCAGTTCTACGCACTCCTATTAAATAAAAATCACATACACATATCATGAAATCAAATAAAACACAATCAACAGAGGCATCACTAACAGTTGCTGCCTTGCTAGATGTAGCAACAAATGCCTGGAATGAAATCAGATCATCAGAACTGGCCATCAAGGTAGATCCAGTTTAGACATGATCAATTCTAAAGTCTATCAAAATGGATATCATCCCACAGTCATTTTGAAAAAAACTTTATGAAATTCCATCATGCAATCTTTCTTAACGTATTAGAAAAATAGGATAGAAGATGCAAACTAGATGATATAAAATCATTAAATCAAAGATTCATCGCTAACTTCTATTGGTTTTCTTCCCATAAAACCAGAATCTTTTTCATGCCAGAATTTTATTACAGTTTCTCCGTATTTCCAACAAAGCCAGACCTCCTCTTCAAATCTTTTTGAAGGAAAATCTAACAACCCCTGCTCAATACTTTTTACAACAACACCAGTATTTTCCAATGTTTCAAGGGATTCATAGAATTTTGTTATTGCCGTATTTAGCTTTTGCTTAAGATTCACATAGGATTCAAAGGAATTAGTAGTTGAAATGCTCATCTGTAATTCATGTTCAATTTTTTTTATTTCAGTATTTTTTGCTAGAGCGTATTCATATTTTTTTATTACATCAGGTAATGCAGCGTTTGCTTCGTTTGTTGTGAAAAAGGCAAACATGTATCTGTTCAAAACATAGAGATTAAAAATCTTAGGAGCTAAAATTGATTGGAGTCTATAAATACAAAACATACCTACAATGAGAAAATAGGCGACATGCTCATTACAATCACTTATCTCATCGAAAACGGATGAAACGCTACACCACAGACAGATCTGGGAATAAAAAATTGATGATCTGTGCCACTACAGAGGATGAGTAAACTGACAAAAAATAAAGAATTATTGATTTACTCTCTGCCTCTAACCCATCTTAATGCAGCTAGTTTACCTTCCCAAAAAGATAATTTCTCGGAATCGTTGATGTTATCATGCATTTTTTTTATGCATAACTGGATTTCTTTTTCTACATCTTCATCTGTTCGTGAAGTTTCAGTCATAACATCAGACTTTTCTGTAAACTATCTAAGTGTTTTATTGGGAAGTACCTTTAACAAAAAAATAAAACACATAATCACAATATCGCGACAAAAGACAAAAAAGGAGAAGAACATCACATATTGGAATATGGAACAAAAAAATTCAAAATTTGTGTTTTGCGTGGATACATATTTCCAGATAAATGAAGGCTATTAGATGACAAACAATAAAGAAAGCGAAATAAGGGCATTCACAGTCATATCCAATGAATTTTCTGAATCAGGTATTGTGGGAGTATTTGAAACGTTGGAAAAAAGTGTTAAATGCATATCACAGTCAACAAAATATTTTCGTGATCTTACAATAGAATTATGGGAAGGCAGTGAACATTTGGCAACGTGGTCTTGTGACCCCTATGACTTGAAACCAAAATTAAGATGGGAGAAAAAATCAAACTATAACTGAATTATTAAGTAACATGAAATAATGGAGATTATAATATGAATGAGATTCATAACCTTGATGAGAATCATTTTTTGGTATTAAATTCAAACGGCACCGGTCGTACTACTTTTACATGTAATAAGACAAAGGGAGTTGTTAGATGTGAGGAGCAGTTCAATTTTTGCCCGATATGTGGTAATCGATTATTGATAAATCGTTAGATAAATGACTTCTGAAATAAAAAGTCTCACAGGTAAAATTATCATATTTTTAGATGGAGATATGCTATTCTCAGTTAATGGTAATTTCTCTTTGTGGAAATCCAAAGAGAAAATAGCAATACCTAGAAAACTACCAATGCAAACAAAAGTAAAAGAATTTCCTACACATTCACCATCACCTCGATTAAAACAAATTAATTCTAAAGTTATGGCAAAAATTGAAATGAAAAATAAACATGATGAAGAAATATTGTGTTTGTTTTGCTATGAGTTGTTAGAACCCACTAAAAATCAGATTGTGCAGGACATAGTTAAAATCAAACAGGAATTATCAACATGACATCTAGCAACAAAGCTAAAAGACAGTGAGCGAGTTAATTTACTAGTCAGTAAGAAAACTACTCGCAGAACTAAAACCCGGATGGGATTATGTGTTTGAGAACGAGATGCTGAAAATCAACACCAATGACAATTTTGTTGATCATGAAATTTTACATGAAATAAAAAATCTAGGCTTTAGAGTTGGTGAAATTGGTTATTTGGAAAAATTTGGCATCATTTTTTCAGTCATTGAGGAGAATTTGGAATGACAAAACAGTCAGAAAGTAGCATCAGGTGCATATCAGATTTAAGCCCTGCAAGCCCTAATTTTGTTGTAGATGTCTCTTTATTCACCGAAAGAGAAAGACGAGAAATAAGAAAACAGATAGTGAACATCTTAAAGGAGTATATCAAACCAAAGGAGGCCAATAATGTCTAAAAAATGTGAAACTTGTGGAGAAAATTTAGGCCCCTTTGAAAGGAATGTTTGCGGTCCATGTAGAATAAAAGATCCCAAGTTTAAAGAGGAACTAGATGAATAATCTCACAATCATTTTGTAACAAGTATGATCATAATATCAAAGAATGTGATTTACACATACGCCTCACGAATTGAGTCAATGTAATTCGGTTGTTTAGATATACCATGTTATTGACATCTAATGATTTCAGGTCAATATGAAACGGAGGGAAATAATAAATTAAATAAATTCAGGTGCAAATTTATTAAGAAATCCACCAGAGAAATTTTATGGGCGAGGATCAACTAGAAGGATTAATTATTCAAGTCATCAATGGTGCAGTATCAACAATCCCTGCATATTTAGAAGAAATCAAAGAAAACAAAGAAACACTCAAAGTAGAAAATCCACAGGAATTTGTCTATGGAATTGTCATGGGCATGGCACTAGGTATGGGGGGTGCAATTCTAAGTGCACAAAAAGAAACACCAACTGAGGAAGATCAAATAAAGATAAGAGATATCGTATACAAACACATCCCTGAAATAAGAGAACAAATTTTTAATTGATAGAATTTAGTCAAAAAGAAATAGAATTTCTGAAAAAATTAGAAGAAGCAAGAATAGCTACATCTCATGACAACATACCACATGTAAAACCAGTATCATTTGTATTTGAGGACAATGCAATAATTATAGCCACAGATTACAACACACGAGCATATACCAACATCAAATCAAATTCTCAAACAAGCATTGTAATTGATGTTTACAAATCAGGAGATCATAAAGCAATATGCATTCAAGGTAAAGCAGAAATCATTGAAAGAGGTTCAGAGTTTAAGAAATTGTATGATATTTTTTACGACAAATTTGTATGGGTAAAAAAAGATCCATGGAAAGAAAATGAAGTCCCATTTTTGAAGATTGTTCCAAACAACAAGGCCAGTTGGGGATTAAACTAGAAACAATCAAATATTCATCTCTATTTTTTGTCATTTGTTTTGTTTTTGATATAAGATTCTTCAATGTATGCCCCAAACAATTAAGATACGGTGAAAAGAAAAACCCGTAATGTCTAACAAGATAAAGTGTTCCCACATCCTAGTTGAAAAACAAAGTGAATCCATAGTCATTTTAGAAAAGATCAAAAATGGTGAAAAATTTGGAAACCTAGCAAAGGAATTCTCAACGGATAAAGGCAGCGGAAAAAAAGATGGAAACCTGGGCTATTTTACAAAAGGCATGATGGTAAAACCTTTTGAAGATGCAGCTTTCAAACTTCAAATCGGAGAGATTTCAGAGCCAATTAAAACAGAATTTGGATACCATATAATCAAAAGATTAGGATAAATTATTCTGAAGATCGGATCTATTAAACCAAAATAAAATACATAACGTTTTTTTCAGATCTAAAATTGAGGGATTCATGGTACTTACTGAGAAAACACTAGAAGAAATCATTTCATATCTAGACAAATCCATCAACAATTTAGCAAAAGATGCATTTGAAAATCTAGAGGCGGAGGGAGGATTTTCAGGAGTTGAAAATTTTCTTCAAAATCAGTTTGATGTGAGATTAGAGAATTTACTAGTTGCAAAAAAGAGCAGCATTCACCATTTAGAGTCAGGAATGAAAAACAAGATAATTCAAAGAAAACAAATAATTTTTGACAGCATATCCAGACAGTACAGAAACTAGAGAAATGCGTCTAGTCCTGTTTTTTTAGATTCAATTTCTTGATTTTTCTCCAAAACCTGAGTCATCTGATCACCCATGGATTTGGCAGCAGTCATTTTTCGTTTTCCTATCCAATAGTATGTTTCATCAATAGTATTTTTTGCAATTAAAACTACAAGTTTACCAGTATCTTTCCTGCCAGTTCTTCCCCTCCGTTGGATAAATCGAATAGAGCTTGGCACGTTGTCATAAAAAATTACTTGGTTAACTTCAGCAATATCCAACCCTTCCTCCCCAACACGAGTTGCAACTAGTACGCGAAAAAGGCCATCTCTAAAATTTTGCACAGTTTCAATCTGCTTTTTTTGTTTTAATCCAGTTACGCCAGCTTTGCCAATTAAAATTCCTGCGGAAATACCAAGTTTAGTAAGTTGATTGAAAATTAGATCAACAGAATCCCTATAGCTTGTAAATATCAAAACTTTCCCTGGAACAGATTCAATGATTTCTTTTAGCTTTGGAATTTTCGAATGCTCAATTCCATGCGATTGCGCTTCTTTTGCCAAATGTATGGCCCTTGTAAAATTAGGATCAAGTTCAAACAAGTCTTTTACCCCCACGCCTTTTTTTGCCTTTGCTCGCTCACAAAATTTCAGAAATGGGGTAATGCCATGAGCCTCAAGTATATTTAATGCATAATGAATTCTAATTGCTGTGAACAGTGGTTTTGCCGAACGCCTGTTCTGAGTTAATACAAAGGGCCTGTTTCTAAGAAGTGCCGAAAGGGATTGTTGTTCTGCTAAACGAATCCCATTTTTCCTTAGAGTGTCATACCTTTCATCTAAGGCCAATTTTATCAAGTTTTGAATTGTTTTTAGTTCAGGTGGAAGTTCTACATTAATCCATTCAGTGTTAGTTTTTTGGGTGTATGGCCTCACATCAGCACTATCTTCGGTTCGTTCTGCAACACTTGAAATCCCAAGTTTTGTTAGAATTTCAGTAGCTTTTTCCTTTTCGCTTGGCAAGGTGGCAGTCATTCCAACAATTCTAGCTGATGAATCCTCAAAACGTTCAGCAATGCCAGAATAGGCATAATCACCAACAGTTCTATGAACTTCATCAAAGATGACTAGATTGAATTGTTCAGAGGATACGATTTTTCGATTCAAATCATTTCTAGCAATTTCAGGAGTTGCACAAATTATACTGCTATTCCAAAGTTTGGTTCTTTTTGCTATTGGATCCTCTCCAGTAATTATAGAAATATCATCCAATGTAAGATTATTTTTTAAAAATTCGTAATGCTGATTGACTAAAACTCTTGTTGGTGCTAAAAACAATACACCCCCAGTCCCCTTTGCAAGGTATTCGGCAATTACATGTAATGCAACAGCGGTTTTTCCAAGACCAGTAGGTAACACTACAATGCAGTTTTCTTTAATTGCTTGAGTTGCAAGATTTATTTGATAATCTCGTTTCTCAATAGAGTTTTTTTTGACATATTTTTTTTCAACAAATTCAGTCATACGATAAGAAGAAATCAGAATTTATTGATTTTATGCTTTCGTATAGAATTGTTGAGCTATTACTATACACTAAATCCATTTTTTTGAAAAAATAACATCTTTCTAAATTTCTTTTTAGTGGAAAAGACATTGGTGAAAAGATAGAATCTAGTCAATCTTGATATGGAAGTATAATACTTGTCACTTTTGCATATAGAATTACACGGAATTCATCTAATTCATGACATTGATCGCACAAGAACTCTCAATTAGAGTGATCCATATATTGAACAGTCAAAGAGGATTTGTGTGAGTAGTTCTTTTGACAGACCGGATTGGGACGAATATTTTATGCTTCAAGCAGAACTTGCCAAACTTCGTTCAAACTGCATGACCAGACAAGTTGGTGCAGTGATTGTCAGAAATCACAGACAGTTAGCAACAGGATACAATGGAACACCTCCTGGAATCAAAAATTGTTTTGAAGGAGGATGTAAAAGATGTCAACTGAGAATGGAAGGAAAAATTGAATCAGGGGCATCACTTGACAGGTGCCTTTGTAATCATGCAGAAGCTAATGCCATCATGCATTGTGCAATTTTAGGAATTGAGGCAGGAATAGATGGAGCGATACTGTATACAACATTTGTCCCGTGCCTAGAATGCACCAAAATGGCAATTACGATTGGAATTAGAAAATTTGTTTGCCTTGATGCATACCCTGAAACAGATTATGAGTTATTAAAAGAAGCAGGAGTAGAAGTGGTAAATCTAGATAAAAATAAAATCGTAAAATGGGCAAAAGAACTGGTAGGCAAATACGAAAACACTGTGTGAGAAAATGCAAGTAAATCTAGGAGAAAATAAAAAAATCGAATCAATGATGCCAGCAATGTTGGTATCAGCTGCATATGACAACATTACAAAATCAGCTGTTTTGAAATTCTATGAACCAAAATCCAAAGAATTAATTTTATGGCATGACGAAATGGGCCATAAACCATATTGCTATTCAAGATTATCCCCAGAGGAGTTAGATTTTCTTCAAGAAAGAGACGATGTACTTAAAATCAAACAAGTCAAAAAATATGATTTAATCAAAGATGAAGAAGTAGATTTATCACAAATAATTGTAGATACTCCGTTATCCATTGGCGGAAATTTTGGAGATAGCATCAGAAATCAAATTGAAACTTGGGAATCAGACATAAAATATTATGAAAATTATCTCTATGACAGGGAATTAATTGTTGGAAAATACTATGAAATCAAAGATGGAAAAATAATACCGCATGATTTAGAAATTTCTGATGAAGTAAAACTTGCACTGAAAAGTTTGTTGTGGGACAAAGTTGACAGCGAAAGCATGGTGGATGCAGAAGAATTTAAGACATTCATTTCAGAATGGGCCGAATTGCTAAACCAGCCAATTCCAAGAATAAAGAGACTCAGTGTAGATATCGAAGTAGAGGCAGTGATTGGACGAATTCCAGATCCAAAACTTGCCGAAAAAAAAGTCACAGCCATAGGACTGAAGGGTTCTGATGGATTTGATCAAATTTTTGTGCTCAAAACAGAAGAAACAGAAGAAGGAACAAACGAATTAGAGCCCAACATCAAAATTAAATTTTATGATTTGAACGAGGAGAAAAAAATGATAGAAGACGCATTTGAAATAATTAAGACATTTCCATTTGTTCTGACATACAACGGAGATGAGTTTGACCTGCCGTATCTTTACAACAGAGCAGAAAGATTAGGGGTGAAAAATTCAGAAAACCCATTTTACATGATGAGGGATTCTGCAACTCTGAAAAAAGGAGTTCATCTTGATTTATACAAAGTTCTTTCAAATCGTTCATTTCAAATCTATGCATTCAGTCAAAAATACACCGACTTTTCACTAAACAGCGTCTCAAAAGCATTGCTAGGAAAAGAGAAAATAGATTACGGATTAGAGTTTGACGAACTGTCACTTTACCAGACTGCAAACTATTGTTACAATGATGCACTATTGACATATGAGCTTACCAGCTTCAACAAGGATTTGTTGATGGATCTTCTTGTAATCATAGCAAGGATTGGAAGAATGCCAATGGATGACATTGCAAGGATGGGAGTATCTCAATGGATTAGGAGTTTGTTGTATTATGAACATAGGAAAAGAAATTGTTTGATTCCAAAGCGGGAAGAACTTCAAAGAAGATCAGAGGGAGTGATGTCTGATGCAGTAATTAAAGACAAAAAATACAGAGGAGGACTCGTTGTCGAACCTAAAGAAGGAATTCATTTTGATGTAGTAGTTATGGATTTTGCAAGTCTGTATCCCAGCATTATCAAAGTTCGAAATCTATCCTATGAGACAGTAAGATGTGCTCATGAAGAATGTAAAAAAACCATCATTCCACAAACCAATCATTGGGCATGCTCAAAGAAAAATGGTCTGACATCAATGATTATTGGATCATTGCGAGATTTGAGAGTAAACTACTACAAGAGCCTGTCAAAAAAGGAAACTCTGACTGATGATCAGAGACAACAATACACCGTAGTCAGTCAAGCACTCAAAGTGATTCTAAACGCCAGTTATGGGGTAATGGGTGCCGAAATATTCCCATTGTACTTTCTGCCAGTGGCTGAAGCAACAACAGCAATTGGAAGATATACGATTTTAGAGACAATTAAAAAATGTGAGTCTATAGGAATAGAGGTCCTATACGGAGACACAGATTCATTGTTTCTTAAAAAACCAACTCAGGAACAAATTCAAACGGTAATTGATCAAGCAAAGAAGGATCATGGAGTAGATTTAGAGATCGACAAGACATACAGGTATTGTGTATTAAGTAACAGGAAAAAAAATTATCTAGGGGTTACAAAATCGGGCAAAGTAGATGTCAAAGGTCTAACCGGGAAAAAATCACATACGCCGGCATTTATCAAAAAATTATTTTATGAATTGGTCGATATTTTGTCCAATGTTCAAACAATGGAAGATTTTGTAAAGGCAAAACAAAAAATCTCTGAAAAAATTGCCACATGCGGTAAAAAAGTAGAAGCAAAAGAAATTCCATTAGAAGATTTGACATTCAATGTTATGTTGAGTAAGGCACCATCAGAATATGTAAAAACAATTCCTCAACACATCAGAGCTGCGAAACAGTTAGAATCAATTAGAGAAATAAAAAAAGGAGATAAAATTTCATTTATCAAAATTTTAAACAAACCAGGAGTGAAACCCGTAGAGCTAGCAAAGAAAGAAGAAATAGATTCAAAAAAATACATGGAGTTTATGGAATCAACATTAGAGCAAATTACATCATCAATGGATTTAGATTTCGATACAATGTTAGGAAAACCAAAACAGACAGGATTAGACGAATTCTTTTGGAGCTAAAATAAGATATGGAAGTTGATGGGACGTTACTTACCATACTTGGAGTGGCAGCCGGAATTTTAATTCTCACAGGATGGGTAGAACAGATTTACAAAGGATATAAAACAAAAAGTCTAAAAGATGTTTCAAAATTTTTGATGATCTTTATTTCAGCAGGTGCAATTTTGTGGTTGATTTATGGGATGATAGTATCAGACGTATTTATCATAGGCACAAATATTGCTGCAATTGTGCTAATGATGATAGTGTTGGGAATGAAGATGAATTATGACATTAAATCAAAAACAACACATGCGTAATCAAGGATTAAATATAATGCAGAAAAGATCAAAAAAGATGTTTGTAATCAACTGTAAAAATTATGAAGAAATTGCCGGAGACAATATAACCAAATTTGTGAAAACTGCTGAAAAAATCTCCAAAAAATATAAAATAAAAATTGCAATATCACCACCACAGCATCTTATAGGACTTGTATCAAAAAGTTCAATTCCAATTTTAGCTCAGCATATAGATGACTCCAAAATTGGCAGTACCACAGGCTTTGTAATTCCAGAATTGTTAAAAAAATCCAAAGTGAAAGGATCATTGATTAATCACAGCGAACATAGAATATCAAGCAAAGAAATTAAAAAATTGATTTTAAAATTAAAGGAATTAAAGATGATATCCATTTTATGTGTAAAAGACGTTGCAGAAGTTAAAAAATATGCAAAGCTTAATCCAGATTATATAGCAATAGAGCCTCCAGAACTAATTGGTTCAGGAAAAGCAGTTTCAAAAGAAAAACCTGAATTGATTGCAAAAGCAGCAAACGCAGTAAAAAATGCAAAAAATACTACAAAACTACTTTGTGGAGCTGGGATTGTTTCAGGAGAAGACGTTGCAAAAGCAATAGAATTAGGATCTAAAGGAATCCTAGTTGCAAGTGGGATCATTAAGGCAAAAGATTGGAACAAGATAATGTCGGATTTTGCAAAGTCAATGATTTAATACCCCCTTTTTAAGATTGGATAATCGTAAAAAATGAAACAAGTTTATTTTTATGACGAAGGAGACGGGAAAAACAAAAAACTCCTAGGAGGAAAAGGAGCAGGTCTGTGTGAAATGACCAGACTAAAGCTACCAGTGCCACCAGGATTTACAATCACGACCGAAGTTTGCAAGAAATACTATGACAATAATAAAAAACTGCCAAAAACACTCATGGCAGATGTAAAAAAGAATATTGCAAAAATAGAGAAAAAAACGGGGAAAAAATGGAACTCCAAATCAAACCCTTTACTAGTATCAGTAAGATCAGGTGCAGCAATATCAATGCCTGGAATGATGGATACTATTCTGAATTTAGGATTAAATGATCAAACAGTATTGGGACTGGCTGAAAAAAGTAGCAATCCAAGATTTGCATGGGACTCCTACAGAAGATTCGTTCAATTGTTTGGTAAAGTCGTATTTGGAGTAGATGATAGTAAATTTGACGAGGTTTTAGAAGCATCTAAGAAAAACCAAAACGTTGAAGAAGACAGTGATTTGAATGAAGAATCACTCAAATCAATCGTAAAACAATACAAGCAAATTTGTGATAAACATACCGGAGGGAAATTCCCAACAGATCCAACGGAGCAAGTAGAACTTGCAATTGAAGCGGTCTTCGGAAGCTGGATGGGAGAAAGAGCAATAGTATACAGAGAGAAAAACAACATTACAAAAAATATTGCAGATGGAACTGCAGTAAACATTGTATCAATGGCATTTGGAAACATGGGTAATGATTGTGCCACAGGTGTCGTGTTTACAAGAAACCCAGGAGATGGAACACGTAAGATTTATGGCGAATATCTAATCAATGCCCAAGGCGAAGATGTAGTAGCAGGTGTAAGAACAGGAAAGCAAGTCGATGAGATGAAAAAAGACCTGCCAGAATCATACAAACAGTTAGCAAAAACATGTGAAAAATTAGAAAAGCATTACAAAGAACCACAAGACATTGAGTTTACAATTGAACAAGGGCGATTCTATTTGTTGCAAACAAGAAATGCAAAGATGAACGCAACAGGAATGATTAAAACATCAGTTGACATGGTTAAAGAAAAATTAATCAACAAAGACAGAGCATTAACTAGACTTCAAGCAGAACAACTAGAGCAACTGCTACATAGGACAATTGATCCAAAAGAAATCAAAAACTATGATCAGTTTGCAAAGGGTATTGCAGCATCCCCGGGGGCAGCAAGTGGGATTGCAGTGTTGGATGTCAAAAGAGCAACTGCAATGGGTGAAAATGGCACCAAAGTAATTCTAATCAGAGAAGAAACAAAGCCAGAAGACGTTCCAGCATTCTTTGAATCAGTTGGAATTTTAACCAGCAGAGGAGGTAAAACATCTCATGCGGCAGTAGTGGCTAGAGGAATGGGTAAACCATGTATTGTTGGATGCTCTACTTTGAAAATTGATAACGACAATAAACAGTGCAGTGTTGATGGAAAAATAGTTAGAGAAGGTGAGGCAATAACAATTGACGGTAGTTCAGGCAATGTATACGTAGGAGACATTCCAACAATTGAGCCAAAAGTCACATCTGATTTTAAGCAGATTTTAGAATGGTCTCAAAAAGCAAAGAATATAGGAATCAGAGCTAATGCAGACACCCCAGAAGGTGCAAAACTTGCAAGAGAATTTGGAGGTAAAGGAATCGGTTTGTGCAGAACAGAGAGGATGTTCAATGGCAGTGACAGAATCAATCTATTTGTTGAAATGATAATGGCAGAAAACATTGAAGAGAGAAATATAATTCTAAAAAAATTAGGAGAATTACAAAAAAGTGACTTTATTGAAATTTTAAAGGCAATGGAAGGATACGAAGTTACAATCAGATTACTTGATCCCCCATTGCATGAATTTTTGCCAAACCCTGAAGAACTAGTAGAAAAAATTCACAAATTAGAATTAAAGAATGCAACAAGTGAAACTAACAAGGCAAAAATTGTTCTAAAGAGAGCACGTGAGCTTGCCGAAGTCAACCCAATGATGGGGCACAGAGGAGTAAGGGTAGGAATCACATATCCAGAAATCTATGAGATGCAGATTCGCGCAGTATTTGAAGCATTAGTGGAATTAACAAAAAAGAAGGTCAAAGCTCATCCACAAATAATGATTCCACAAATCAGCAGTATTGCAGAACTAAATCATATTAAGAAAATTTACGACTCCATCAAAAAAGAGATGGAAACAAAACACAAAATGAAACTAAAAATCAACTTTGGAACCATGATAGAAGTGGTAAGGGCAGCACTAACAGCAAACGAACTTGCAACCACTGCTGAATTCTTTAGTTTCGGTACTAATGACTTGACACAGGGAACATTTAGCTTTAGTAGAGAAGACGTAGAAGGTAAGTTCCTTCCAGAATACATGGAAAAAGAGCTACTTGAGAGAAACCCATTCCAATCAATTGATGTCAACGGTGTGGGCAGCTTGATAAAAATGGGAGTTACTGCAGGACGTGGAATTCGATCAAACATGGAGGTTGGAATTTGTGGGGAACATGGAGGAGACCCAGATTCGATAAAATTCTGCCATAAAGTAGGTCTAAATTATGTAAGTGCATCACCACATAGAATTCCTATCGCACTAGTAGCAGCAGCACAAGCAGCAATCGAGCAACCAAAAATTAAATCAAAGAAAAAATAATCCATTCTCAAATTGGCACAATCGTGGCATTGTGAAACGATATCAAACTTGAAAATTACAACTTTGCTAATATGATATGTAATGAATAATAGTTCATGGGATTTACTAAAATTTGCCAATTGTGTAATCAGGATTTTTCCTCGCTTGTTACCTACATGCCCCATATCAAAAATAACCACAGCAAAGAACCACCAGAGACATTTGTAAGAGGAGAAGGAAAACTAAAATGGAAATTAAGAAATAATGATTAATTTTCCAGAATTATCAGAAAACAAATTTTTAAAACCAATCAAATTATCTCAAAATGGATTGTTGCCTAGAATTGATTCGATAAAGCAGATTAGACTAAAAATAGGAATCACTCAAAAAAAACTTGCAACAATGACTGGAGTCAGCACCTCAATGATCAACCAGATTGAGTCAGGAAGAAGCCAGCCAAGCTATGAAACAGCAAAGAAGATTTTTGAGAGTCTTTCAAAATTAGAAGGGGAGTCATCATCTCACACAGCAGGGGATTTTTGTAGTACAGATATTGTAAAGCTAAAACCTGCAAATACGCTTCATGACGCAATTAAAAAAATGCACCAGTTATCAATCAGTCAAATTCCTATTTTCAATAATTCAGATGTGGTAGGAATGATATCTGAAGATGGGATTGTAAAGCACCTGGCAGAGTTGGGGGAAGCAGAATTGAAAAAAGCAAAACTTGCAAATACTATGGAACCAGTTCCGCCAATAGTGGATTGGAACACTCCAGCCAATGTACTAGTTCCACTGATAAGGTATTCAAAGTGTATCCTAGTTTCAAAAAAATCAAAAATTATCGGGATTATCACAGCTTCTGATACTTTGAAAATGATGGAATGATTATTTTTAGATCAGTAATTTATTATGAGATAACCCTCCGGTCAAATACTCAAATTTATGAACTAGTATCTTGGGAATCCAAGATCTTGAAAAATTATTTCATATCAATCAGCAAATAAAAGAAATTGATAAAGAAAATCAGTATAATTTCATCATTGACACAGACACAAAGGAGGGTAAAACTAGAATCATCATAGATGAACTTGGGACATGGCAAAAAGTGCCAGTTTTATCAGAAGAGCAAGCTGAAGCATTCAGAAAAAAAGGATTTCGGCAATTCGTACCAGACTTGATAGATTTTAAAAATAAAATTATCATAGAATATCAAGAAGAGCCAGAAGGAAGACAAGGAGTATTAAGAAGACGTGGAAAGATAAACAAAAAAGGACACGATGAATTTAGTGATGAAGATAAGGACATATTTTATGACTTGGCAAAATTCAGCCAGTTAAAAATATGGGAAAACACTGCACTAGATAAACAAAGAGAAGAATTGGAGATATTTTTAAAGTTATTTTCATCCAATAAAGTACAAAATATTCTGATTAGGAAATAATTCAGAGTTTAATGTCGCTAGTGGCATTTGTTATGATGAGGATCTAGTAACTGTCGCTAGTGGCATTGAATTAAGCGCATTATTATTTCTCAGTTATTTTTCTAGTACTCTGCTTCTACTACACCTACTAGTCTTTGTTCGAAATATGGGACAATCATAATTCATGGTAACAGGAATTATGGTAAAGGTTCATGACCGCGTTTATATCCACTCCATTTTCTATATTCATAGTCAGTTAGGGGGGTATCGCAACCGCATTTACACATGGTCTTCATGTATTTTTCAACTAAAACAGAGTATTTTTACATTAGGTTTAGAGTATGCCGACTGTTTGTCAGTATTTGTTTTATTAATTCATAAGACAAGATCGCATCATAAAACAAGCAAAGTCAGAGAATAAATAAGTTGAATAGTAATTTTGCTGTAGAGTAAAAAAATGAACTGTGAAAGATGTGGCAAATCAGATACGGATGTAGGTGATATTATACAGTATAAAGAACATGATTACAACATGAAACTTTGTAAAGATTGTATCACCATAATTGAAAAACCATATAATGAAAAATGTGTTCAATGTGAGAAACTAGTATGGAAAAACGGCGGTGCAAAAAAATACAAAGATCAAATTCTATGTTTGTATTGTCATCAAAGTGTCCTAACAAGTAAAGACAAAAAACTAAAACCAAAAACATTCATTTTAAAGAAATGGAAATTTTGGTTTTGGATAGGTCTGGCAATAGTAGGTATTTTAATTCTAATGGAATATATCTAAAAAAAGAAACAAATTAGCAATGCCAAAGATTTAATCAATACTAAAATTTCATTTAGACATGGTTGAACTTGATACATATTCAAAAATAAATGAGGAAATTAAATTCACAGAAGATGAAACGGTAGAACTTTTGAAACTAAGCGAAAAAGAAATACTAGTTCTGATTCTTTCGGAATTGAAAAAAATATCAGAAAATACGCATAATTAGAATAGCGGTTACTTCAAATCTATTTTTAGTTTATCTCGTTATTTTGGATGAGAACACAGTTCTGCCAAAACTCCATGTAGTGATTTTGGATGAATGAAAGTGACTTTAGTTCCAGCAGAGCCAGGTCGGATTTGTCCTAGAAATTGTATTCCGCAACCTTCCATTCGTTCTACTTCACCCTCAATGTTATCGGTTTCCAATGCCATATGGTGTAATCCTTCCCCTTTTTTGTCCAGAAATTTTCTAATTGGACTGGTATCATTTGTAGGCTGCATTAATTCTACTCGGCCGTTTTCCAAATGAATTATTGCAACTTTGACGCCTTCAGATTCCACGGTTTCAAACTCTACATCATTAACACCCAGTGCTTGTTGGTATACTTTGGCAGATTCCTCCACATCATTTACTGCAATTGCAACGTGATCAATTTTCATCTAAAATACTTCCTTAGGGCGATATTCACCAAATACTTCTCTGAACGTGTTGCTGATTTCACCAGTCGTAGCAAATGCTTTGGCGGCTGTAACGATGTAAGGCATGAGGTTTTCTTCAGTGTCAGCAGCACTTTGCATTGCAGACAATGCCTTTTCCCATTTCCTTTTGTCTCTAGAATCACGTAATTTTTTGAGTGCCTTCTTTTGTTGAATTTCAATTCGGTCATCAATTCTAAGCAAGTCCGGCTGTTCCTCCTCTTCAGAATACTTGTTTACACCTACAATGATTCTTTCAGTACTGTCAGTTTCTTTTTTAAGACGATATGCGTTTGCTCTGATTTCAGACTGGAAGAATCCTTTCTCAATTGCCTTTACAGAACCGCCCATTTTTTGGATTTTTTTGAGATATTTCCATACATCAGTCTCAATCTGATCACATAATTCCTCAAGATAGTAAGATCCAGCCAGAGGATCTGCAGTCTTCGTGATTCCACTTTCATGTGCCACAATTTGCTGAGTTCTGAGTGCAATTTTTGCAGACTCTTGAGTTGGAAGTGCCAGTGCCTCATCTCTAGAATTAGTATGCAATGATTGAGTACCGCCTGCAACTGCAGCCATAGTTTGAATTGCAACACGAACGATGTTGTTATTTGGTTGTTGTGCAGTTAGAGATTCACCACTAGTTTGTGTATGGAATTTTAATTGTAATGAACGTGGATTTTTTGCATGGAACATTTCTTTGAGAATTTTTGCATATACTTTTCTTGCAACTCTAAACTTTGCAACTTCTTCAAAGAACTCTATAGTACAGCAAAAGAAGAAAGAAAGCCGTGGTGCAAAGTCATCAATTTTTAATCCTTTATCAATACAAGTTTGGATATATGCAATTGCATTTGCCAATGTAAATGCAACTTCTTGTGTAGCTGTACAGCCAGCTTCCCTCATATGGTATCCGGATATTGAAACAGGATACCATGATGGGACTTTTTCTGCACAATACTCAATCATGTCACCAATTAATCGCATCGATGGCTCTGGCGGATAGATGTATGTGTTTCTTGCAATGTATTCTTTTAAAATATCGTTTTGTGTAGTTCCGCGAA
>Ga0224513_10000163_pt1 | contig 23211 bp, 23 predicted proteins | sample SF_May12_sed_USG_5_FD_169109 | JGI IMG/M metagenome (GOLD analysis project Ga0224513, IMG submission 169109) | Sediment microbial communities from San Francisco Bay, California, United States - SF_May12_sed_USGS_21 | ecosystem: Environmental > Aquatic > Marine > Sediment | place: USA... | reverse complement strand
AGGAGGGTTTTTGTAAATTTTTTGAGCTTTTTTTGCATTACCTGATCCAATAAAAAATGCCTGAGTAATTGATGTAACATTAGAAGGTCTTCTGTTAGTACTAGAGCTTTCAAAATCAATTAGACTAACCTTTGTTTTTCCTACAATGACATGTTTTGAAATATTACTTAACTCTCCGTGATCAAAACCTATTTGATCTAATCTGTAACAATCCTCTAAAATATTCTTAATTTTAGATTTTAATTTTTTTGCACTTCCAATTCCTTTTAACAAATCTAACCAATCACTAAATTTCTCTCCTTCAAGATATTCCATAATTAAGAAATTTTTACTAACATCAAATATTTTAGGCCCAACATTTACTGAATTTACCAATTTTAGTAAGACCGCCTCATTTTTCATATCGTTTCTTGGTGAATCTGTTCTTCTAATTTTAAGTGCAATCTCTTTGTTACCTTTTTTCGCAAGAACAACAACCCCCACGTATCCTTTCCCTAAAATTGCCAAGTTTCCAATTTTAGTAGGACCAGTTAATGAAATTGATTTAATTTTTAATTTTTCTAATTCATTGATTCTTGATTTTATTTGACGACTAGTAGCTTTTGGATATCCTAAGATTTTTGAATAAGGTTCTTTAGCAAATTTTTTAATTGAAATGAAGGAGTGTACCATCTATTGAAATCAATTCACCTGCTGCCTCTTTAATTGATTTGCTTAGATTTTTATTTCCTGTTGAAACCTCGAAACCTCGTTTAAGATCATCTTGAAGGCCTTTTGGTATGCCTATCTGAAGATTTTTTTTCAAAAATTCTATGATGAACTTTACTGCATCAACATGTTTTCTTTTTTCTAATGAAACTATTTTTCTATTATTTCCCATCCATACTAATTCTGCATTTTTGAGATTTTTAGAAATGAAACTTTTGGTACTGTCGTCTCTGAAAAAATCTGGTCCATTCTTTTGATATATTTGACCAATTTTTGTAGATTGTAAAAAGAAAAAGAGATAGGCTTCATTTTCTTGATCTGTATGAGGTTTACTTCTAAGCACAGTGAATCCTCCTAATTCTAACTGTGTAGACAACGTGGAAGTTGCTCTTTTAATTTGTCCCCAAATTATATCTGGACTTCTAATTTTAAAATTAAATTTTATCACTAACAAATTATCCCAATATTTCTTTGATATTCTTGATTTTTTATTCTTGAAAAAATCTAATGATGGTCTTTCTTTAAATGCCCTAGAAATAAGAACAAATTTTCCAATATTTTCATCAGAAATTGCAGCAGCTAAATTTCTGTTATTGTCAATTGGATCAATAACCACTATTGATGTATCAAACGTTTTTGAAGTTTTTCCAATAATTTGATTCTCTTTAATTGTTGATATTGATTTGATGAGGTTCTCAAAACTACCAAACTCTAAAATCAAAACCTCTGAAATATATCCACTAAATCCTTGTTTTGCTATTTCTGCACCATAAATTCCGTTTGCCTTTAGAAATGTTTTTAGAACTCTAACTTCATTTCTCATTTTTGATGTTAGAGACTTTTCCATAAATTTAGTATGAAATGGAGATCTATCTGCAGCACTTTTCCATTCTCCAATTTTTACATCATAAAATGGCACAACGTTAATCTTAGTACTCTTAATTTTAGCCTCAACATATGGATGCTGAGAATATCTAACATATGGAAAATATTGTTTTAATGCATCAAAACCAATTTTCTTAGAAATTTTTTCCAATTTTTCTTCTGATATTGTTTTTTTGAATCTAATGAAAATATCAATATCTGCATCTTTAGATAGCCAAGTACCTTTTGCAAACGAACCTCCAAATTCTAATCCTAGCACTTCCGGATATTTTTTAATTTCTTTTTTAACTAGACTATATGCTAATTCTGCAATTTGTCTTTTGGATTGTTTCACTGTTTTAGATGGAATACCAGTTTTGGAAATTTTAGAAATGATTTGTTTCATTTTATTGCTTTAATCTCCTCTAAATCCGAATAAATTGGTCCACTTGAAGTAAGTTCACTTTTTTTCAATTTAATACTAGAAATCTCTTGTATACCAAAATCTATCACTTTTTGACTTTTCAATTCACCTGTTATATCTTCAATCTTTTTTTTAATTCTAAATATTGTGATATGGGGTTTAAATGGTTTATCTGAAAAAAACCCTAAAGGTTCCATCACTTTTTCTACTTTTTTGGATAACTGGATTAACATGTTCCCCCCATTTTCATCCGTCCCTATCCAAACTACTCTTGGAAACTTGGATTTTGGAAATGCACCGACTCCTTTCAAAGTGATACTAAAACTTGAAAATTCAATTGTACGAAAAGCCTGAATGATTTTATGCATGATCTCTTCTGAAATCTCTCCTAAAAATTGTAATGTAAAATGAAAATTCTTTGATTCCACTGGTTTTGCATCAATGTTAATTTTATCTTGAATTATTTTTATGGAATTAATTACCTCTTTATTTGATATTTCAATTGCTATAAAAACACGCATCATAACATTCTTTGATGTATGTTTATAATAATTTCCGGTAGCTTCATAGACGACTCTTTTTTTTGATACATGTTGACAAAACTAATTGTTTGCTTGACAGGTATGCCTGGTGCTGGTAAATCTACTATTGCTGAAGGATTGAAATCAAAAGGATACGAAATTATCAATATGGGTAATGCTGTAAGAGAGGAAGCAAAAAAAAGAAACTTAGAATCAACTCGAGAGAATCTTGGAAAACTAATGCTTGAACTTAGAGATAAAAATGGCCCTGGTGCAATAGCAGAACTAGTTAAACCGAAAATAGAATCTTCCACTGCAAATGTAATACTGATAGATGGAATAAGATCAAATGACGAGATACAAGTACTGAAAAAATTTGGTACTGTAAAATTATTAGCAGTTCATGCATCTACAGACACTAGATTTGATTTTTTACAAAAAAGAGGAAGATCAGATGATCCTCAAACAAAAGAACATTTTGATGAAAGAGATAATCGTGAATTGGGTGTTGGCATAAGTAATTCAATTGCATTATCCGATTATGCAATATCTAATATTGGTTTAACAAAAGATGAATTAATTGAAAAAACCTTTAACGTCATTCAAAGTTGGAAAAAATGAAAATCCCAAACATTAATTGTAAAATAGAGATGTCTTGTTCATTAAACCCTTCTGAGGATCCAGCTAAAGTAGAAAAGGCAATTGCTAATATTTTTCCATATTCAATAATAAAATATGAAAATTTCACAATGTTTGCTCAATCAAAAGAATTAAGATCTTTTGAAAAAATTTATGAAACAATCCATACAAATCAATCTCAAAAAACCTATGGTCGTAATTTAGAAAATAATTTGGAAAATGATACTACTTGGTTTTTTCTTAACAAACAAGCAGCTTTTGTTGAAAGAGTGACAATTTGTGATGAACCAGAAGAATCTCCTCTAGGACCAATTAAGGTGACTCTGACTTCATCAAATATTGATGGAATAATTGATTGGATAGTTTTTGGAGATTGACGAAAATCAGCTTAAGAAAATTCACTCATTTTTGACTATTTTTTTTAGTTTGAATCTAAAATCCATTTTTTAGAATTATACTTAATGATCATAAAACTAGGAATAATTGCTGGTATTGTTATCTTATGTGGCATGATATTCTCTAATGAAATTGGTAATTTGTTTCCTACAACGTCAGCATCTGTGTTTGATTCACTAAAAAATGATGTAAGTGATTTTGGTTCTAAAGCTTCAGATTCTGTAGAGCAAAGAATTGATTCATCCATTGATAAAATTACAAATGTGACAACTGAATTAATATCTGATGAAATTAGTAATATTGGAAATAAGGTGACAACTGAAATTTCTGAGACAAAAGAATCCTCTCAAAAAGCAATCAAAAAAGAAATTTCGAATTTCAACCCCATAGAATTAATTCAAAATATTTTCACAGGTTATTAGAATTTAGGATCAACTAATTCATCAATAACTATTCAAAAACCATCAAACAATGTCTATACTCAAAATATTTTTTCAAGAATATTTGAAACTCTCTTTATTGACTAAACAATAATCTGATGGTAATATTTTTCTTCAATATGTTGATACAAACAGTAAAATAAATAATATCAATGTAGTAATAGGATTGCAGACAAGAAAAATTTTTTGTTATACTTTTTACATCAATGTTTGATATAAATGCAAATCATGCACTGAAATTCTATATTTTATAGATATAATTGTTGAACATGAAGACTATCTAACTGTAATATAATCAGTTTATAGTTCAAGAACTCTTCTAATACAATAATTAATAAAATTCTTTTTCAATCATAATTTATTTTTAAATAATGAAACTAATTCTGGTAATGATTCTGCACTAGTGTTTCTGATTACTAAATTCATTTCTCTTGACATTGATGTATTTTCTGGATTAATTTCTATTAGTGTGGCATTATTTTGTTTTGCATAGATTGGAAGTGTATTTGCTGGGGATACTACAAGTGATGTACCTGCAATAATCATTAAATCACACTTACTTGCAAAATTCATAGCATCTTGCCATACATCTTGAGGTAGTAATTCTCCAAACCATACAACATCAGGTCTAAGCATATTTCCACATTTACAGAGAGGTGGTAAATTAGAAATTTCTGTTAAAATTTCTTCTTTATAATCACAAACTGAACATTTGATCTTTACAATACTTCCATGAAGTTCCAATACATTTGAACTACCAGACTTTTGGTGTAATCCGTCAATATTTTGAGTTAAAACCACAACATCAACATATTTTTCAAGTTCAGCAATTGCTCTGTGACCTGGATTTGGCTGTGCCTGAAAAATATTCATCCGTCTTTCATTATACCACTCCCAAACCAATTTTGGATTATCATAAAATGCATCAATTGTGGCTAACTTCATTGCATCATGATTTCTCCATAATCCATCTTCACCTCTAAATGTAGGAATTCCACTTTCTTGTGAAATTCCAGCTCCTGTTACAAAAACAATTTTTTGAAATTTCTTTACCTCATCTTCAATTAACTCAAACATTTTCATTTAATTTCTACTTCTAAAAGGTCCTTTGCAGTTATAACAGAGTTATGAATTTCTTGTGCTTCTTTCATGTGTCCAATTTCATCTTTGTATCTGGCTGAAAAATGGGTTAAAATCAAATTTTTTACTTTAGCGTTTTTTCCTAAAGTTGCGGCTTGTTTTGCAGTAGAATGGCATGTATCTTGCGCTCTCTGTTTTTCTTCATCTAAAAATGTAGAATCAAATACAAGATAATCACAATCTTTGAAAAATTTTTCTAATTCTGGAGTAGGGATTGTATCACCAGAAATTCCAATTTTTTTCCCTGGTCGTTTTTCTCCTAATACTTGTTCAGGTTTTATTGTTTCTTCATTAATTGTAATCTGATAACCTTTTTGTAATTCACTCCATAGTTTTCCTTCGGGAATTCCTAATTGTTTTGCTTTTTCTAGATTAAACCTTCCAGGTTTATCTTTTTCTTCAAACAAATATGAGAATGCAATTACAGAATGATTTGCTTTACAAACGTATATTGAAAACTTTTCATTTTCATAAATTTTCCCTTCTTTGATTGTGGTAATTAAAACTGGAAATGACAATCCAAAATTTAATACCTTAATATTTGCACCAATAAATTCTTCAATCCCATTTGGTCCAAAAATTTCTAATGTTTCAGTTCTATTTTGCATAGACATTGTTTGTAATAATCCTAAAATTCCTACACAATGATCACCATGCATATGCGTGACAAACAATTTCATTTTTTTATTCCAGCCTAGACCTGATTTCATAAAAGAGATTTGAGCAGATTCACCAGCGTCAAACATCAAGATCTCTCCGTCTCTTTCTAAACAAATACATGATAATCCTCTATTTTCAGTGGGTTGAGCTGCTGATGTACCTAAGAATACAAGTTTCATTTAATCAAGATTGTTCTTGTCAAGCTTTTATGCCTATAGATATGATATTTTTTCAATCCTCTTAACTTTGAATTGAAATCTAATTCTTTTTTGTACATTATTGCTACTTTTTTTCTTTTAGGAAGACTAGCAAAAAATTTCTTTAGAATTTCTTGTGGCTTTTCTGATGTTTTTGAGGCAGTACCATATGGCAAATCAGTCACAATTCCATCAAATCTGTCAGATATTTTTGATAATCCTTGAAATTCAGATTTAATGACTTCTGAATTGTATCTATTGACTTTTAGATTTGCTTTGGCAATCTCACACATTTTTTCATCAAAATCCAATCCAATCCCATGAATTCCCATTGACTCTGCCTCAAGAAGCGTAGTACCGGTACCACAAAATGGATCACACACTGTTTCACCCTTTTTCAAACCTATCAGATTTATCATTAATCTTGTTAACTTCCAATTTAGTTCATGAGGGTATTTTTTGATCTTTTTTGGTCTTACCTGATCTTTTACCCGTTTTGAAAATCCAAAAAAGTTTTCATTATTAGTAAAAATTAGATAAACTGTAATATCAGGATTTTCTAAATTTACTTTTGCATGAGAGAATTTTGATATCATATCTCCCATAGAACTTTCTAATTCTGGAATGTCAAATTGATTTGATGATAAATTTACTATTCTACACACAAACGTTTTTGCGTTTTTTAGGACTCCCACATTTTCTTCATCCAAAAATAAACCCGACATTTTTCTTAGTATTTGTCCTGAAATTTTTACAAATGTAGCTCTTTTTGCTATCTCATTCCAGTTTGTTTTTGATTGAACAATCACCAAATTAGATATTATTTTAATTTTAGAAAATCTATCATACATTTTTGCTAGTGAAATAATTTCATCTGTAGCAAGTTCTAGATAATCTTTAGATAAAACAAAAAAACTTTCAGGCATTATTGAATTGCCTTTGCAATAGTGTTAGAAATATCTACAATTGAGGTCTTACCTGGAATTGTATTTGCACTAATGATTTTGGTTACTCCTGCTTTTCTAATTCTTTTTTCTGCATCATTCATCAATAATGCATGTGTACATGCAACGTATACTTTTTTACATTTTTGCTTCTTAAGAAATTGTGTGGCTTTAACAATACTTCCCCCTGTACTAATCATATCATCAACTAAAATTAAGTCTCTATTAACAACTTCATCTAGATTCTTTGTTTTTATCTGAACTTTCCCTGTTTTTCTATCTCTCTTTTTCTCTAATGTGATATATTCTGAGCCTAATTCTTTTGCAAATTCTTTTGCTCTTTCTTTTCCTCCTTGATCTGGTGAAACAACAAGAGGATTTTTCAGGCTCAATTTCTTGAAATAATGAACAAGTTCGGGAATTGCAGAAACATTCTTTGTTTTAATGGAAAAATGTTTGAATCCTACTATGCTGTGGATATCAACAGCAATAATTTTTGATGCACCAGCTCCTTTGAACAATTTACCGAGAACTTTCATAGTTACTATTTCTCCTGGTAAAAATTCTCTATCTTGTCTTGCATATCCCATATATGGAATTACAGCAATTACTTCAGATGATATCTCTTTTGCTTTTGAAATTAATGATAATGCTTGGATTAGATTTGTATCAACTGGAGGATAAATTGATTGCACAACAACAGATTTTTTTTTAGATATTTTTCCACTAAGAGTTATCTTACTTTCTCCATCAGCAAAAACTCTGATTTGTGATTTTACAAAATTTGCCTTTATTTTTCTAGATAATTTTCTTGCTACATCCTCAGAAGATTTACCTGCAATTACTGATAATTTACTCAACAAGAAATGTGAATTAATGGGATTCTTAAGTTTTGAGAAGATTATTCATCTTCACCACTACCACGACCAATATCACCCATACCATATTTGTCAATAACCTCATTCCTTTTTCCACTAAGTTTTTCGATTTCTTCTTGCTCACGTTTTTCATCTCCTTGGTATATTGTTCTAATTGGCCATGGAATTCTAATATCATATCTCTTGAATTCTTCATACATGATCATTCTCATATCAGTTTTAGTTTTGAATTGTGCACCATAATCTCTAACATAAACCCATAATGAAAAATCTAGTGCGGAATCATTGAATTGATTAAATCTCACAACTGGTTGATTGATATCAACATGAATATCTCTATCACAACCACAACTGGGTTGATTGTGTTTCAAATATGGACAATGAATTTGTCTAATGAGATGTCTACCTTTACCGTCAACCACTTCATTCATTGCACGTTTTCCAACTTTTACAAGAATAGCTGAAACTTGTTTAGGATCATTAAGATAAGAAACACCTACATCCACAATTGCAGGTACCATTTTCATTCCCTGTGTATAATTAATTATCTGTGCGGTGACTAATTGTCTTGTTGGAATTATTGCAATTGATTCGTTTAACGCATCTCGAATATAGGTGACTCTAGGCGTAATTTTGTGTACATAGCCATTATATCCTGTATCAAGTTTTATGCGTTCACCTTCAACAAATATTTTATCTTTTCTAATGAGAATATATGCAAAATAATTTTGCATAGTCTCTTGTAATGCTAATCCTAATCCAATTGCTAATCCTCCTGTAGCTGTAGCAAGTACAATCAAATCAACTCCCCACCAAGCTACAACTCCTAAAATTGTTGCAACAAAAATTCCAACTGGAAGTACCTGTTTTGCAGACTTTGGAATTCCTTCTCTTTTCTTTTTTGCATATCCTGGAGGACGAGAACTTGGAATTAACGGTTCATAACTATTTACTCTTTTCTCTTCTCTCCATACATCGATTGGAAATATTTCATCAGGTTTTGCACCTGGGTTTAACTTTCTTCCAGATTGATTATTTCCGGTAATGCAATTTTGATAATATTTTTTATATTTTAATCGTTCAGATTCTTTCCATTCTTCAAATGGTTTATCAACTAATTTTTCATATCCACCAATTGGATTTCCTTTTGTTGTTCTGAATTGCTCCAACTCCAACATACCTTCTTTTGTTTTCAGCTTTTCTTTGAATTCCTCTTCTCCGATGTCTTCTGGAATGATTTTTGGTGGAACCCATTTGTACAATTTATGGAAGAAATCATCTTTATCATCAACAAACCCCCTCATTTCAAACCAAGCATCAAAATCCTCTTTTTCTAACTTAGATTTTTCATGCTTGTTTAGAGCAATTGGGACAAGGTGAGAAACTGTATAACCAATTACCAAAATGTTGAATGTGTTGAGAATTTTTACAAATATTTCTTGAGGTGACATTTCACCATCCCCAACTGTCGTTAAGTCATCTCCTAACAAAAAACCACTTTGTATGTGAACATTAATTACCGTGATAAACACAATTGCAAAAACTGGTAGAACCGCTCTTCGTAGAAATCGTGAAGCGTGTGGTCTTTGATAATAAAATTTCTGTGAACCTACCCAAAATGAAAATTTCCTATAACCGATAACTATTCCAATTATTCCTATAATCATTATGGAAAATGCGATTTGAAGTGATTCAGATGATGCTATAAGCTGTGAAACTGTTTCAAACTGACCTGCAGAAATTTGTGACAAGTCTTCTTCAGCCATTAATAATCCCCATTCTAATCAAATTCATGTTCTAGAATACAAAGGTTAACCCATATTATCATTATTTTTTAAAATTTTGAACAAATTATTTTCAGGTTCAAATTTTTTTTTATGCCTAAATAATCTGTAACTTTTATCAAGGGTAAATGTACTGTTTACACAGTGACCCAGCAAGAATCAGTTTGGAGTAATTCACCATCATTAAAATCCTATACACTAGCAAATTTTCGTACTCTTCCACAAGTTCAAAATCTTAGCGAGGAAACTCAATTTGAAATGGAAGTTGTAGGCAATGTTTTACCATTTAAAGCAAATAACTATGTTGTTGAACAATTAATCGATTGGAACAATATTCCGAATGATCCAATCTTTGTCTTGACTTTTCCTCAAAAAGGAATGCTAAAACCAGAACATTATGAAAAAATGGCAACTGCCTTAAAAAATAATTTTGATAAAAAAGAAATTACATCTATTGCAAATGAAATACGTTTACAATTAAATCCACATCCTGCAGGTCAAATGGAGCTAAATGTTCCAACATTAAAAGATGGAACTAAACTTTATGGAATGCAACACAAATACAAAGAGACTTGTCTTTTTTTCCCAAGTCAAAGTCAAACATGTCATGCATATTGTAGCTTTTGTTTTAGATGGCCACAATTTGTTGGCATGGATGAAATGAAATTTGCTATGCAAGAAGGAGAACAACTAGTTCAATATGTTAGAGAGCATCCAGAAATTAGTGATGTACTTTTCACAGGTGGTGATCCAATGATTATGAAAGCAAAAATTTTCTCAAAATATATTGATACTTTAATTGATGCAAAACTACCAAATCTCAAAACAATTAGAATTGGAACAAAGGCTTTGGCATACTGGCCCTACAAATTTCTAACAGATTCTGATTCTCAAGAAATGTTAGATGTTTTTAAAAAAATTACAGATAGCGGATTGCATCTTGCATTTATGGCTCACTTTAATCATTTGAATGAATTATCAACAGATGCAGTAAAAAACGCAATCAAAGAAGTAAGAAAAACAGGTGCACAAATTAGAACACAATCTCCTTTGTTAGCACATATCAATGATGATGCAGAAATGTGGGCAAAAATGTGGAGTAAACAGGTGCAATTGGGATGTATTCCATATTACATGTTTGTAGTTAGAGATACTGGCGCTCAACACTATTTTGGAATTCCTTTAGTAAAGGCATATGAGATTTTCAAAAAGGCATATTCTTCAGTTAGTGGACTAGCAAGAACTGTTCGAGGACCAAGCATGTCAACAACTCCAGGAAAAGTCCATGTTATTGGAACTGCAAATCTAAATGATCAAAAAGTAATTGTTTTAAGATTTTTACAGGGTAGAAATCCTGACTGGGTACAAGTACCATTTTTTGCAAAATATGACGAAAAAGCAATATGGTTAGATGACTTAAAGCCTGCACTTACTGAGAAATTCTTCTTTGACGAAGAAATGAAAAATTTTAAAAAAACAAATCCACTTGAAGATTATCCTGAATCTTAGAATTTACATGACTAACTTGACAAATCTATCTTACTAGATAACATTAGTAATCTAATTTACTAAAAACATTAAATTGAATTCAGATCAAGTGTTACAGATTATTCAAGATGAAAATATATCATTTATTGATTTTTGGTTTGTAGATATTTTTGGTGAACTTCATAATGTTGGAATGCCAAGCTATGCAATTGATAAAAATAGTTTTGTAAGTGGTCTTGAAAAATTAGATGCAAGTTCAATTGTTGGATTCAAATCGGTAAATGATTCTGATATGATTTTAATGCCTGATCCAACCTCATTTAAAATTCTTCCAAATGATTATGATCCAGGAAATAGAAAGAATGCAAGAATATTTTGTGATCTATATGATGGTAGTACAAACAAAGAATCACGATACAATCGTGATTCTAGAGGAATAGCACATAAGGCATCAGAGAAACTTAGTGAGTTTGGTTTTACCCATACTAATTGGGGACCAGAAATAGAATTTTTTGTATTTGATGCTATCAGTGTTTATCCCTCACCTTATGGTGCAACCCATTCTGGTGGTGGTTCTGGATATTCAATAGAATCTAAAGAATCACCTTGGGCAAAAGGAAACGTAAGTACTGCAATAAATATCAAGGAAGGATATTATCCAGCTCAACCAAAAGATACACTTGAAGGTTTTAGAAAAGATGTATGTGATGATCTGTATAATTATTTTGGAATAAAAATTGAAGCTGAACATCATGAAGTAGCAACTTCTGGTCAATGTGAGATTAATTTGGTTTATGATGAAATGATTGCTATGGCAGATAATGTAATCGCTGTTAAAAATTTGGTGAAGGTTAAAGCTAAAAGAAAAAATAAAGTTGCAACTTTTATGCCCAAACCGATTTTTGGTGATAATGCATCTGCAATGCATACACATCAAAGTTTATGGAAAGAAAATTCGAATGCAATGTATGATAAAAATGATCAAGTAGCACAAATGAGTCAAGTTGGAAGATATTACGTAGGTGGAATTTTGAACCATGCGTCAGCTTTATGTGCAATCTCAAATCCTACAACAAATTCTTACAAACGTCTTGTTCCTGGATTTGAAGCACCTGTCAATGTTTGTTGGGGATTAGCAAATCGTTCTACTGCTATTAGGGTTCCAATGTATAATAGAAATCAAGAAAAAAGTAAGAGAATTGAGTATCGTGTACCTGATCCAACTGCAAATATCTATCTTTTAGAGGCAGCATTATTGCTAGCAGGACTGGATGGAATCAAAAATAAGATTGATCCTGGTGATCCTGTTGAAGAAAATGTATACAAACTTTCTTTAGAAAAGAAACGAGAATACGATATTGGATCTCTGCCAGTATCATTGAAAGGAGCACTTGATTCTTTAGCAAGTGATTCAAAATTCTTAGAGGAAGTTTTTACAAAAGACTTTCTTGATGCCTATTCAGAATTAAAATACAAAGAATATACTGCTTTTGCACAAACTCCTACAGCTTGGGAAGTTTCAATGTATGCAGATGCCTAATTGATACAAATATCAAAATCTTCTAAAAATCAATTATTTAAATTGGAAATGAGTAGAACGTTTTTAAAATCAGATTTATTTTTTTTATAATATGAAATTAAATTTTTTAATGTTATTTTTATTAATTATTCCCAGCTTAGCAGGAATTGCATATGGTCATACAGTTGATTCTGTTGGAGACTATAGAGTGGAAATTGGCTGGATGAATGAACCAGTTGTTTCAGGAGAAACTAACGCAATTGAATTCTATGTTAGTCCACTAGAACCTGGTTTAGAACTTGAAGATCAAGTATTTCAAAATGGAATTTTAGATTTGAAAAAAACAGTAAAAATTAAACTAATCTATAAAGATCAAAGTATTACACTTCCTTTATCTCCTGATCATAACATTCCGGGAAAGTATTACGCTTTTGTCAATCCAACTGTTTCTGGATTCTATCAAGCAAATATTTTGGGAACAATTGAAGACACTACAATTAGCTTATCAATGCATCCACCAAAAGTTGCTGAACGTTCTTACATTGAATTTCCTGAACCATCTAATCTTACAGTAACACAAATGATTGATGGACATACCGCATTGATTGAGGACGTTGGTGATCTGAAAGAATCAGTACATGATCTTGAAAAAACACAACCAAATAATGTTGGATACGCTGGTATTGGAGTTGGAGTTGTTGGAATTATCATTGCAGTAATCGCACTTGTAAAATCTAAAAACTAACTAGAATTTGATATATTGTTAGGTTTCTTAAAAGAATGCTTTAGTAATATTGATCCAATGAATATCGTGCTCAATATCACAAAAATCAGTGTAGAGAAAACATCATCCGAAATAATTCCATAAGATAATCCTATTCCTGCAGTGATGAATGCAATTTCACCTCTAACAATCATTCCATATCCTATTCTCATACCTTTATTCTTATTTTTGAGTAAAATAATCGCTGGAATTCCGGAACCTAAAATTTTACTGATTATTGCAATTCCCAAAATTATAGAAAATAAGACTACATCTACATTCAAAATATTTGAGATATCAACATGTGCACCCATTATTGCAAAGAAAAATGGTGCAAAAATAATCTGTAGTTCTCCCACAAACTCTTTAACTTGCTTTGCTAACTTTGATCCTGCAAGTCCCATGCCAGCTGCAAATGCTCCCACAATAGGATTTAGACCAATACTTGCAGCGATAGCTGCCATACCAAATGCTGAACCTAACGCAGTTGCTTGTTTTGTTCCACGAGACTCAAGAGATGTCGGTTTTGTTACTGCTACAGCATGAACTATTTTGGGAAGTAGAAATACTGCACTCAATAGTAGAATAACCCACAGAATCAACGACTCCGATATTTCAAACAATACTGTCTCTAAAGATGGAAGTGAATGTGCAATTACTATGGAAATTATTGATGATAAAATTGCCAATCCAAGTACATCATCCAAAACAGCGGCATTAACTAGAATATTCCCTTCTTTTGTCTTTTCTTTTCCAAGTTCTTCCAAAATTGTTACAGCTGCAGCTATGCTTGTTGCACTTAATGTTGCACCAATAATCATTGCAACCATCCAATCAATTCCTAGTAAAACAGAAATTCCATATCCAAATACTAGTGGAATGATTACACCCATAGTACCGATAATCATAGCTTGAATTCCTGAATGTTTTAAACTAAAAAAAGTAAAATGAAGACCAGCCGAAAATAAAATTACAATTCCAGCGATTTGCCAAAATGATAGCATTAGATCATTTAGCTCTACTAACGGTCTATCAGAAAATGATATCAAACCTCCTAATGCAAATGGTCCTAAAATTATCCCACCAACTACAAAACCAATTATCTCAGAAATTCCAAAATGTTTACAAATTCTACCTAGCATCATGGAAGGAATAACTAAAACTAAAATTCCGACTAAAGTTGGAATGGCGTCAAATTCTGTGACCATTATTGCTTAAATTCCATCTAAATTATTAAAATTAATTTTAAAAATCATCTTTGAGTATATCACGAGAATTTAGCCTTCGATTTTTTAAAAATAATATAAAAAACTCCACCAATTCCTATGATCACTACTCCTACAAGTATAACTTCAATTTCAAATTGTATCATCATGTATACTGTAGTTACAAATCCGAATAATGGCAAAACAGGAAACTTTCCTATATTAATTGGAACTCTAAATGGTCTTTCCAATTCAGATTCAGTATAACGTAGAACAATAACTGCTAAATTAATTACTGCAAATGTAATAACAACAGCAAAAACAGTAATGTTTGCAACAATTACAATGTCACCAACAAAAGCAAATCCTACAGATGCTATCAAAATTCCCACCACCGCAATCCATGGTGTTTTTGTTTTAGGATGAATTCTTCCCAAAAATTGTGGTAATGAATTATCTTTTGCCATTCCATACAAAATTCTTGCACCAGCAACAAGTGTGATTAAAACTGTGCTGGCTGTAGCAAAAAGTGCAATTAATGATAACGTAACACTTCCATTAGTACCTAAAACACCATGAGCTACATCTGCAAGAGGAGCAGATGACGCAGCTAATTCCTCCCAATTTAAAATTCGTATCACTGATAATGAAACCAGAATGTAAATTATTCCTGTAATTACTACTGATAAAATGATAGCTCTGGGAATTGTTTTTTGAGGTTTTCTTACTTCTTCTGCAACATTTGCCATATCCTCAAATCCAATAAAAGCAAAGAAAATAAGAACAAATGCAAGAATTATTCCCGTCATTCCATTTGGTGCTTCGAAATAATCTACAGATTCAACTGGCTCAATTGAAAATCCTAAAAATATTATTAGTACTAATCCACCTGCAGTAATTAAAGCAAATATGGTATTTGCCCAAGCAGATTCTTTGATCCCGATAAAATTCACTATTGATAGAATTCCAATTACAAGAATTGCACCAATTGTAATCGGTAATTCAATAAACTGAGTAAGATATCCGCCAAATCCTAAAGAAACAGTTGCAGCAACAATAATTGATGTAATTGCAGTTAACCATCCGATAATGAATGCAAAGAAATCATTTTTGAAAGCATTTTTTACAAATGTATATTCCGCAGCTGCTTTTGGAAATAAAGCTGATAGTTCAGCATAACTTAATCCAGCAAAAATCGCAACAATTGCTCCTAACAAAAAAGACATCCACATCGAATTTCCTGCGAACCCCGCTGCTTCTCCAATTAAAACATAGATTCCTGCACCTAAAATCAAACCCACCCCATACATGGTTAGATGAAAAAGTCCCATGTGACGTTTTAATTCAGACATATGTCATCAATTCTAAGAGATTAGAAAATTTAATCCGTATCCTACTAAATATGCAACAACTGCAGCAATTCCACCAATAATCAGCGTACTAATTCCTGAATATAGCATTGATTTTTTTACAATCTTTCCTTTAATCATTCCAACTAGAAAGAATGCAGCAAAAACAGATACTGTAGAATACACAAAAGCTTCAGAATTTACCTCAATACCAATTATCATAAAAATCATAAACGGTATTAATGGAATCAATCCGACAACATTGAATCCGACAAAAGTGCTTACAGAACTCTGCCTGGGATTTTTTCCATCTTCGATTAATCCTAGTTCTTCTTTCATCATTGTGTCTATCCACACCTTTCTTCTTGATGTGATTATTCGTACAACATCTTCTAATAATTTATCTTTGAATCCTTTTTCTTTGTAAATATCTCTAATTTCATCTTTCTCTTGTTCTTCTAAATTCTCAATTTCCCATTCTTCCTGCTTTCTTTTCATTTCAATGAATTCGTTTCTTGCTTTTGATGCTTGATAATTTGCAGCAGCCATTGAAAATCCATCTGCAAATAAATTTGCAAACCCCAAAATTAAGATAATGACTGAAGGTAATGATGCACCCATTACTCCTGCGACTATGGCAAAAGTTGTAACTGCCCCATCAATAGAACCGTAAATGAAATCATCAAAATACACTTTCATGATATTATAATTATTTTGTATTCGTTATATCTAATGGCATCTTCATTACATCCAAAATTATTGAATTTTTTATAGTGGAAATTAGTTTTTCTGAAAATTCAGTGATTAACAACTCTTCACTTAATAGATTTTTTTTGTATAAAAATCAAAGATATAATTTCTAATTTTGATTACAATTTGATTTCCAAAGTTGAAAAATAATGGTCTTTTTATATTAGGATGATTATCAAATCAAACATGGCTAAATTTAAAAAAATTCTTGTTCCACTTGACGGTTCTGCAAATGCTACGCGTGGATTAGATAGAGCAATTGAAATTGCAAAAGGTGGCGATGCTGAAATTACTGGATTTTATGTATTTCACTTACCTATGGCAGCAGGAATAAAATATACACAAAAAATGAAGGATGAGGCACAAAGAAAAGCTGTCAAAGCTATTGGCCCTGCTATGGCTAGAACTCAAAAGGCCGGTGCCAAATTCAAATATCAAACCGGCGGTGGTAACACTGGCTCTGAAATTGTCAAATATGCTAAAAAAGGAAAATTTGACATGATTGTAATTGGCGCCAGAGGTATTGGTGGTGCAAAAGAAACGTTTCTAGGAAGCACATCAAATTATGTCATGCACAAAACAAAAATTCCTGTATTAGTGGTTAAATGATTTAATCTGAACTTTTTTTAATTTTTATTTCCAAACTATTGATATTCTACGTGTAATAACCTACAAGTATAGGAGTTTGAAAAATCATCTTTGGTGTAAATTATGGTAGAAAGTAATTACGATATTTTAGCAATAGTGGAAGGTTCTACAGAGAAAGAAATTCGAGACGCGTTTAGGCGTTTAGCCCTTCAATTTCATTCAGATCGTGGAGGAGAAAATGAACAATTTATTAAAATTAAACAGGCATATGACGATCTCAAAATTGGTAAGAAATATCCTGAAACCGATTATGAAAAATTAAAAAATTCAAAAGTATATTCTGGTGATACAGAAGCTGATATTAGAAGAAAAAATCAGATTTTAGGTCAGGAATTATCCAAAGAAATGAAAACTGCTGAAGACTGGGCAGCAGCATTGAATCTATCAAATTCCACTGCAACAAGATTATTTGGATCAAAAACTCTTGGTGAGATTGAACTAGAACGAAAAGCAACTGGCGCTTTATCAATTAAGGGAAATTTCATGGCAGGAAGTTTAAGTTATGATGGCCCAATAATTATGCAAGGTAGTATTACTAGTCCTTCATGGACACAAGAATTTAGAACATATATTCATTTGACTAAAGGAGATTTTAAATTTATTAATCCAATAGAAAATAAATATAAAATTGATAATGGTGCAAGTATAGTTGTAGATAATGGAAATGTTATTGTTGGAAATGTTTATGGTAGAAAATACCGTGTTGAAGATCCACAAGGACGAGTAGGCGTATTCCAAATTCAAGAACATAGAACTCATATTTCAGCTCCTAATGGAAAAATTATTGCAGAAAATCTTGTAAACACCGTATTACTTGAAGCTGATACGATCATTGCCCTTAATGCAGAAGATGATGTGATACTATCTGCTTGTGAAATTTTATTCTATGGAGGAAAATTTACTTATGATTCTATAATTAAATTAAAACAAGGTGGATCAATACGCTTTTTTGAGAATTTTTCTATTCAAGGTATAAGTGGGGATGCAATTATTCAACTTGAAAATGGAAAAAAGATTAGAATGTTTGATCTTAAAACCAAAAAAATTAAGGATTTGGCAGATGAATTTGTTCCTAACAAAGAAGATTATGGAAAGGATGCTACCATAGTAGGACATGGTTTTACAATAACATATGAAATGTTAGATAATCTTTCAAAGAAATCATCTAAAAAACAAAAAAATGGTTGGGCATCAAGATTTGGTTTTTCTAAAAATTAACTAATCTTTTCTTTAAATATTCTAAAGTAAGGAATTCTTAATTTGATAATGGTTTATTTTTTTAAAATTTTCACTTCATTTTTTCCTTTTAACTTCAAAAATACTATAACCATATTTTTGCTTTATTTCAATGGAACAAAATTGTATAAATTCATACTCAGGAACATCTTTTAAAATTTTATACAAATTTTCTCCAATTACTACGCTGTTTTTTGGACAAAATGAATTAATCTTAAAACATCTATTAACTGTAGGTCCAAAAATATCCGATATGTTTGAAGTAGTACTTTCAGCTACTTTTACAGCACCATATGTTGCACTAATCTTGTAATCTAATGGAGGTAAACCTTCTTCATTAAGACATTTTTTTAATTCATCATGAGAATCAATCATAAATAAACAACATTCTAAAACATTTTTCATCATTGTGGCGTTTTTAGAATCAATATTTGCAAATCTAAACATCAAAGCATCTCCGATATTCTTTACTACTTCGCCATTATATTCAAGAATAATTTTTGCCATAAAGTTTAGAAATACTTCATATATTTTGCTAACCCTTTCGTCTGATAATTTAGATGATATTCTAGTGGAATCTGTCATATCGATTACTCCTACACAATCATTTTCTTCATGCTGAGAAAATTTTAGCAACATGCCTCCCTCAAGTTGTTTGATGACCTTTTCTTTCTCTTTGATCTCAATTAATGATTCTTCTAGCTTTTGCGCCATTGAATCAAATGCATGAGATAATTCCCCAATTTCATCACCTGTTTTGATGCTTGTTCTTACATCAAATTTACCATTTGCGATTTCATTTGCAGCATTCTTGAGTTTTCTTAATGGATGTGATATTGATTCTGAAGCAAAGTATGCAGCCAATGCCATCAGCATTGTTATGAGTAGACTAGTTAGTATAATTCTATTTTGTAAAATTATTATTGGTTCAACAAGTTCTTTTTCATCCATTTCTGCAAGTAGAACAATTCCCAAATCTGGTGCACAATAAGATGATCCATATATCGGAATTCCTCTGTAATCAGGATAAAATCCCACATGTTCTTCTCCTTCATTGAAACATTTCTGTACAGCAACAGTATCTACTCGCTGTTGAAATACTGCATTTTCAAAAAATCTAGACTCAGACAACATTAAAAAATTATCATTTACAATGTAAACTTCTCCAGTTTCACCTAGGCCACTTCTATTAAGTAAATCATTATCCATTGATGATGTTCTCATTTTTGAAATAATCACTCCGATTGGATTATCTCCTCTTTTGCTATCATCAGCAAAAATTGGTGAGATAACAACCATCTTTTTGCCAGACTCTGTAGATTCAAATTCAATAAAAGATTCTGTTAATCCTCTTTGAAATACTGCATTTTCAAAATAATCTTCATATGTATTACCGCTAAGAGAAAAGAAAACTTTTCCATTATTCCCAATTATTTTTGTATCTTCAAACCCTATTGAAAATCCAATTAATTCCTGAAATGCTTGAATTTGAATTAAAAAATCTCTACGATTACTTTCTTGAAACTCTTTTAATTTATTATCCGGAATTTGATTCATTTCTGAAACTAATGACTGAATCATAGGATCGCTTGCAAGAATATGGTTCTGTTCAATTCTTGATTCAAAAAATGATCTTAAGGATTCTCCTCTAATGGAAGATTCTCCAATTAATAGTTCTCCGCCTCTTTCTTTTAGAGTTTCAGATGCATAATCAATACTCATGTAAGATGTAATTCCTAATGCAATTACAGTCATAAGTATCACAAGTAAAACAAGTTTTTTACCAAGATTAAATGAGATCGACATTTTTATTCTATGTTTTCTTTACATGCATATCAAGTCTTCTTGGGCATACTATGCCTGTAGTAATTCTTTGAATTGATAGTTATTTGCATTAATGAAAATGACCTCAAGTATTTAATTAACTAATTTACGTTTCAAGTATATGAAATTTTTATTTCTTGTTTCACTATTGTTAATTTTAGTCTCAATACCTATTATCTTTGCTGAGGAATATATTGTTGATATCCCATTTGGAGCATATAATCCTGAATTAAACACTCCAGCAGAAGTATGGTATGATCCTCCTCAGATTTTTGTTACTGTGGGTGATACAATTACTTGGTATAATGATGATAGAGAAGCTCACACTGTAACTAGTGGAGATGGTCCAGGACGATTTGGATGGATGGATAACAAAGATTTTGGGACACCTGATGGAATATTTGATAGTGAAAGATTCATGCCAGGCGAATCATGGTCTTACAAATTTGAAGAATCTGGAACTTTTTCTTATTTTTGCACTATCCATCCTTGGATGGAAGGTATTATAGTTGTTGAAAAAGCAATTCCGGATTATCCTCATGATGCATCAGGTAAAAAATTAGATTTTCCATTATTGCAATATACACCAGATAGAAACATAGAGGTGAATTTATCTTGGGATCCGCCAGTCATTAAAACTCATGAGAAAATTCAATTTGTATATCAATTTTATGATCCTCAAACAAATTCTAACCTTGCAGAAATGAAATACACTTTTATAATATTTCAAAATGGAAATGAAATTTTTCGAGATAAGGGACTAAATCAGATTGGTGGTGATTACAGAAATTTCATTTTCAGTGATTCTGGCTCAATTATTATAAGAATAGAAGGGATTCAGTCACCTTCAATATTTGCTGAAGAAAGCGTTACTGTATCTGGAACTGTAGAAAATAAAGAACAAAGATCTGTTGATTTTACATCTGCAGTTTATGATAATCCTGAGAAAACTTCCCATGAAACTTATCATATAAAACCAGCTCAAAGACTTACAACTTATTATGAATTAATGATATTCATTATTCTTGTTCCTGCTATTTTGTTTCTCATTGCATTATTTTGGTTAAAGGGAAAACCAAAGATTCCAGATTCAACGCCTGGTGCTGTTAAAATCTAAAATAGTGTCAAGAAATTAAAATTGTTTGAATTAATCTAATCGATTAACTCAGTCCAACCTTTGACGAAGACTGAGTTCTTGTAAAGCGGAACCGGTTGTCCAACAGTAAAGTCCATTGGTCTCATCCAAAAGATTGCTTTTGTTGGGCATACACCGATGCATGCACCATCAGAAATACATCTTTCTGGATAAAACACAAATGCTTTACCTCTCTTCCAGCCTTCTACTGGTTTTACTCTAAGGACATCTGGACCAAGTGTTGTACAGATTTCTACACATAGTGCGCATCCGATACACATTTGTTCACTGATGTCTGGAATTATTCCTACTGGCATAATGAATGTTTTATGTGATTTTGATATTATATAACTTCCTTGAAAATATCATGTTATAACGGCGTTGTAAAAATTACAACGCCGTTATAAAATATGATTCTATATTGACTTTTTCAAAATCTAAAATAATAAAAAGAAATTAAAATTGTTTGAATTAATCTAATCGATTAACTCAGTCCAACCTTTGACGAAGACTGAATCTTTGTGGAGTGGAACCGGTTGTCCAACAGTAAAGTCCATTGGTCTCATCCAAAAGATTGCTTTTGTTGGGCATACACCGATGCATGCACCATCAGTAATACATCTTTCTGGATAAAACACAAATGCTTTACCTCTCTTCCAGCCTTCTACTGGTTTTACTCTAAGGACATCTGGACCAAGTGTTGTACAGATTTCTACACATAGTGCGCATCCGATACACATTTGTTCGCTGATGTCTGGAAGTATTGCTACTGGCATAACGAATTTTTTAACGATTTTGATCTTTATATAACTTCCTTGAAAATATCTTGTTATAACGGCGTTTCATATTTTATAACGGTGTTTTAAAGTTGATCGCTCAAATAAAAATTTCAAAAATTTTCTTGCTTTTTAATGAATTTCCTTGAATTAGCATACTGTTTTTTCTAAAAATCTTATTTTTAAAATAATTTGTTCACTTCTACAATTATAGTATATCAAAATCAACTTTTCCAGAAAATAAAATATGTGCTAAAAGATTGTCTTGTCTTCTAAAGTAACAATAATCATATCATTTGCACTTTTTTTAAGAAAATAAACTCCAGTTTTTTCTGATTTGATGATGTGTTTTCCTCCTGGTAATAGTACCCATTCATCATTTTCTTTTTTTCGAGCCATGCCAGTTATCAAAATAGATGATTTAGCATGATTTCCAATTGATGCTAACAACATTATACATGAATTAATGAATCTGGCAGACTCTAAATCGTCAAATACATTGTATATTCCATTAAACGAATCAATTATCACCAAAAATTTCTCCTTTGAAACTTTGGAAATAATTTCAGATAATTTTCTCCCCCAATTTGTTTTATCTAGACAAAAAATTATTACATTATCTTTTTTTTGAATCATTCCAGATTGAATATATCCACTATAAAGCAAATCCATATCCACAATAATTATTGGCTCCTCAGTTGAATTGATTAATCTATTAAGAAATTCAATTTTATGGAATGGTTTTGAAGATAATATGATATTGGGATTATTCTGTTCAAATTTAATTTGAATTTGCTTTAAATCATTATCTATGATCTGCTCAGGATTTTTAACCAACATTACATTAGGATTTTACAGATATAATAATGAATTTAGTATCAAAAGATATTTCAGGTGATTTTCCAACATCAGAGAAAATCTAT
>Ga0224513_10000158_pt1 | contig 23477 bp, 25 predicted proteins | sample SF_May12_sed_USG_5_FD_169109 | JGI IMG/M metagenome (GOLD analysis project Ga0224513, IMG submission 169109) | Sediment microbial communities from San Francisco Bay, California, United States - SF_May12_sed_USGS_21 | ecosystem: Environmental > Aquatic > Marine > Sediment | place: USA... | reverse complement strand
GCAGGTAATATACCCTCAATATTATCTATCTTCCTACCAGTCGCCGCTTTAAAAATATTGGTATCAGGATAGATGTGTTTCAACTCTTCTGATGTAATATTAAAAGTAATTTTCTTGGTAAGGATGTCGGTTAGTAATTCTTGGTATTCACTATTCAATTTAGCAGACAAATTACAAACTGTTCCCAATATATCATCAACAGACATATTTTTAACCTGTTGCAATATAAGCGATAACGCTTTCTTTTGTCTATCTTCATACTGTCTATGGTTAGTAGTTCCACTTGGGTTTTCTCTTAACGCTTCTTTGTATTTCAATTCTGCTTCATCAAACTTGCGTGTGTACGGACATTTTACATATTGGATAACTGATTTGGCTTCTACACTATCTACTTCTTCCAGATAGCTTACCAATTCTACGCTTTCCATTGCAGATAAATCTCTTACATTCATTTGTTTATATACTCCTTGTCAGTTACAATCTTTTCTTTGTGATCCAAAGTGTCGAAAACACCAATTGCTTTCGCTTCTTCTATACCACGTCTTTTTTTTAATTCTTCTTCTTTTTTTTTCGCTTCCTCTTTCATCTTAATACCTCGCAGTTTACGTTCCACCTCTCCATTATCCGTTACAGGATATTTTTTAATCCATACTTTCTTCTGTAGATCCATCCAAAAAAAATCTGGGTGAGATGATATTACTAAATTTAAGTAACTAGTGTCCAAATTTACACTGTCGCCATTTTTTCTCCTAATACTATTAAATCGTTTACATAGGTCAGGATAATAGTTTTCTCCGTCTTCTATACATTTTATCAGTGTGTCAAAAGCATACTGTTGTATTGTAAGTTTCTTAAACCTAGTACCAGTGTAAATGTTTAACTCACGGTTACTAACATTCTTTGAATGCTCAATGATACACTCTTTATCTTGCTGTACAATTTTCATAGCTTACACTCTTGATAATGTCTTTCACTTTATTCTGTGCTTTGTTTCGAATACGATTAAACTCTCTTTTGTGTTCAGAATTTCCTTTTTCGTATCCCATAAACTTAAATACTAACCACTCGTCCATTGGATCATACCCTTCATTATACAAGTACAAAAGAGTATCTATGTATTCCTTTTCAACAGGTAAGAAACGTTTATTATTTTCTTTAATAATATTAATCACAAAAGTTGCTTGATCGTGACAATACAACCTTTCCGCAGAATTGTCACATTCTTGGTTACAATAGTAATCAAGATAATCACTATCACTATCAAAGCTACCAGCATTATGAACCAACCGGTTGCGTCTATACTGTTTACCAGAAAAATCAATCAATCTGCGATTAATGACAGATTTTATTATGTTGTTCCAATCATCTCCGTTTTTATACTTGTACCTAAACTTAAAACTTTTTAAAACTTCTGTAGTTATATACGATATCGCGTCACCGATATCGTTTTGGTTCCTAATTGCTCCCCTCACCTTTTGTTGAATAAGATCGTGAACCCCATCCAACAGTTGAATCTGTTTTGTTTTAACGGCTACATATAATATGTCACCGATTAAGTCTCTGAGTTTGATCTTATTTTTTGTAATACCAACTTCATTACATTCTACGTCAAAACAAGCTTTGGTTATAATTTTAACTAAGCTTCTATTCATTATACGCTATTCCTTAGTGTTCATTTTTGCTAACAGTTCCGCTATTGAACCTGGATATTGAATACCAATATCAGCACACTTTGTACCCAACAAATGTTTTACCAAACTACCCATTGCTTCCTTGTCGCGTACTATTATTTTTAATGCTTCTTCTGTTGTAATTTGTCTTTTGCTCAAACTAAACAACTCCTTAATTTTTTTTCACTTTTTCTAATTAGTTTTTGTAGAACTTCTATATACAGATGAGCGGCTATTTCTACCTCATCATGGCATTCTACGCATAACAAAATTATATTATTTGGCGAATCAGGACCATACATGCTCTTAGGGATTACATGATGTCTTTGTTGACCCTTCTTGCCACACTTTTGGCAGCGATAATTATCCCTAAAAGATACGTAATATGCTACCACTTCTAGATCATACTCTTCATCTGGATCAATGTTGATCATTGTATGGGTACATCCATTTCCACATAGGTGCTGTGTTCCAGATTGTTTTATTCAGGGTATCGTTTATTTGTACCTTTTCTCTTTTAACGGCAAAAACTTGGCCATGACGGTCAACATTTTTGCTGGTATAAGTAATATAGTTGTCTACCATTTCCCCATCAAACTTAATTGATTCGTTGCCATTAATCGCTATCCAATCAATAGTTAACGGATCTAAGATTGCTATAAGGTTAAATCGAATCAAATAAACACAAAACACATGAGAAACAAGGTATCTTCGTCCTATTTTTTTATTATACCTTTTATGAGCTTCCATCTGATGGCTAGATATTTCTTTAAGGTTCAAAGTAAACCCTTCCGTCTTCTTTGCTTCCCACGCTAAAAACCTTGGTAACCTATTGTCGTTAAAATGGGTGAGAGTGTGAAAATCGTATGGCTTTTTACCACTTTTGTACGCATCTTGAAGAAGAACATTTTCCATCTCTGGAAATTGTAACTTCATGTCGCTTCTGAACTGTGCTGTTTTTTCTCTCTCTGATGGCATCTTTACTCCTTAAATAAAATTTGATTTATGAATTATAATTTGTCCCAGAATTGAGTTCCAGGATAATGTTGATCTTGTTCGTAACATTTTTCTGTTACCCACGGATATTCACACAATCATAAAACTTTCACACTTAGTACAATACCTACACGTTTCATAAAGCAATATTGTTCTCCGCCACCTCACAAAATTCTGGAGAGTGGGATATGATTAATAGTTGAATACCAAACTCTAAAGCTACCTGTTTCAGAAAATTTGCTACCGGTTGTTGTCTAGTGATCCGTAAACCGCTATATGGTTCGTCCAAAATCAGTATCGGAATACTGTTTTTAAGCTTAATTACTAGCAACTGCATGATTGTACTGATTATTTCCTTGACACCATTACCTTGTGTGAACAGTTCTAGAGGGTAATCATGTTTGTCTGTGCTCAGTAGAAAATCACATGCCAAATTGTTACCGTTCTTCTTAACCTTAAATTCAAATTTGTATTTGTCATTAAAAACGTCTTGAAGAGCATGTGTTATTGTATTCTCAAACACAGATAGCTTTTCATGGTTATTCTTAATGTAATAATCAAAGATGATAAAAATACGATCAAGGTTTTCATTATCTTTCTCTAACGATTTTACATCAAGTTTAAGTTTTTTCTCCAACTCAATAGCAGTTTTTCTTTGAATCTCAAGCTTCTTAATTTTTGTATCTATTTCTAACAATAACGAATCAAGCAACAGTAATTCTGGCATTAAGTGACCTCACGGTTGCTAATAATTTTTCTTCTGCAATTTTAATATTTTGATTTGTCTTTTCTATTAATTTCTTAAGGGAATCAGGGTTGTCAAGAGTTTTTTGATCAATCTTAAATTTATCTTTTAACTCACTACCGACCTTATTGATGGTTTCTTCAGTTGTTTTCAACTTCTCTTGAGCAATATAAAACTTTTTATTCAACTCTTCTACCTGTGCTTTTAACTCACTCATTATAAATCCCCTCTGGCTCTGTGGAGATAATCAAAACATAAACCCTTGATAATTGGTGTCATATATTCTTTAACCTCATTTGGTGGATGCTCTATAAATTCTGTTAATTCTGGCGCAACATCAATATTGCTATAGCTCAGTTCTTTGAAAGTATCAAGAAACTTACTACGTCTCTCTTTCACCTTTTTAGCTACTTTATACTTAGTCTCATCAAACGCAGGGTTTACTGGTATCTGTACGAATTGGTATTCAATTTCTTTATCCACTTTGATATGGACTAATCTTGGTCCAAACCCATTAGTGTGCTCGTCGTATTTAACTCTTGCAATAGAACCTGGGTTGATAATAATGGTTCCATCACATTTAACCCCTTTCTCCCACCCATAGTGGGTGTGTCCGCAAAGAACGAGATCTGCGTCTGTTTCGATTTCATTATTACGTACTCCGATCTTCTCAATCATTGGATTTTCATTAGCTACATCATAAATGTTAGCATGCAATACAAGAATCTTTTTCTTAGTATGTAATACCTTACGACCAGCAAATGTATGACCTGTGTCAGGGAACGGAAAATATGTTTCTTTACGATTGACTGTATAGTTATAACCAGACAGCACGCAATCATCAAAGTGTTCTATACGCTCATTAAGCTCGTGAAACCAAGGATACCTACTTATTAATCCAAGGTTAGTTTTGTCTATAAAATCAAAATTTGCTCCTTGTACATCATGATTACCGTAAACATAGTACAAATCTAAATTATACTTGATCATTAAATCAGCAAAAGCTATTAGAACATCTGGCTTAACATGATGAGAATGTAGTAAATCGCCACCATGTACAAGAGTACTAACACTATTATCATTACAATATTTACAAACAAACTCAATTTTTTGAAGAACACTCTCATTGTAATTGTCAATTCTATTCGCCGGCTGGTTTGCAGCTAGATGTGTATCCGTTACAAAACAAAATTCGGTCATAGTATACTCCCACATTTATCGCAAGTTTTAGGAAATGCTTTCTTTGCTTTTTTCATAGCTGTTATCTTGTTGCGCAAATCTGCTATCACACCTTTTAACATATAATACTCTTTTATGGTTAAATGTAAACCTGTTAAGCGTTGCTGGTGTGTTTCTAATTGATTTACGGAATCTGTAACTGCTTTTAGTTGCTTCTCTGTAACATTATTTTTCTTCATCCTATCATACCCACAAGAAGCACTGCAATACTCATCGATTTTGTGTACAACTAATTTTTGTTGTGCTTTCTTTTGCTCAATATCTTCACTTTGTTTTTGAATAATATCAATTTTTGTGCTTAATAAAGAGACAACATTTTTTAGTTTATTTACAGTTTTCCCAATTGTTAAATAAGAGACACACATCTTATTTTTCAAACTAATGGTTTTAACTTTATGTGAGTATGCTTGTATCTTTTCGTTCTCGGATGACCACTCATTTAGCTGGTCAAATTTAGTTAACTCTTCAGTAACCAAACTTAAAGAAGATTTCTTACCCTTAATGACACCCTTATTATCTCTGGCATCCTTGGTAATAGTTTTTTTGATCTTTTCTATTAGAGCAAAACCGGTAAAGTAATTGATGAGGGAACCCTTAATAATACTAGATTCACGAATCATGAACATGGTATCATCGGGTAATAAGAAATTAGGATAGAATTTCTTGGCACCTAACCTTAAAGTTAGGTCACCAAGATATTCTGCCAATACCTGTGGGATTTCTGAGCCAAGTTCGGTAAATTCTTGACCATTGATAATGTATTTATTTTCTATACCGCGTATACGCTTAGAAGTGAACCCATCAGCAAATTCTACCTCACAAACGCTTTCAAGCAATTCTTTTCCCTTTCTTGGCCGCATCCACTCTCCTAGTGGCTTGTTGGTAAAATTCCAAAAAATGGCACGTTGTAGAGCTGATTTACCCTGGTTATTGTCACCGTAGATAACATTCAACCCCTCAGTCAGATTAAACGTCTTCTCCTTGTGCACTTGGAAGTTCTTTAATGTCACTTGCTTTATCATTACTTTCTACCTCAGAAAATTCTGGTACTGTGTCACTTGGAAATACTCTAAAATCTACCTCGCACTTACATACTGGACACCTCACTAAATCTCCAACATTAAATTGGCGCATGTCAATTTTGTACTTATCATCACGCCATTTACAGCACCAATCATCATAGTAGTCATACGTAATACGTTTCTTATACTCAATGGTTTTCGTGAGAACCCCATTGGGTCCAATAACGGATTTCATGTAGGAAGGAAGCGGTCTAATGCTGACAGCAATGTACATCTTTTCTGCCGTACAGTATATAGTAGGATAAAGCTTGGGGAATTTCGCTTTAATATTTTGTTTGCCGTAATCCGGTTTTCTTATTTTGCGTGTTCGCTTTGCCATCTCTTTGCTTTCCTGTTATGTTGCCAATTACGGCGTTTCTGACACTCATTAAAACATCGTTCACTTTCCTATAATCGTCGTCTCTTTCGTCTGTGTCATCGTAAGTAATCTTGCGGATTACTGCTCCACCTTTTTTAACAATAATATGACAACCACCTTTATTTTCTTTCTCCACACTATCAAATGTGGCAACCTTCTGTAGAATTGACCACTGAAAATTTACGAAGATAAGATCTGCTACGCTACTAATGTCCATTTTCATTCCTTTAACTGTTTTTGCATCTCTGCAATTAATTCTGGTTCTGGATCCACCCAATCTTTCGGTTTGAGAACTTTACCTTCGCTGTTCTTAATCACACCGTTTTTGAATTTAGCCATATTAGCTTTCTGGATAATTTGGAATAGAGGATCTAAATCTAATCCGTGCTTGGCAGCACAATCCATTAAGTAATATATCGCATCAATTAATGCATCAGCAACTTTTACGTGATCTTTTACAACATCACCACGTTTTCCTGATTCCCAGAATTCTTTTATCGCTTCATCTAACTCATCAAATTCACTATTAACCATCTTTCGAATAAATTTTGCATCTTCCGGTAACATCATTATTGGTGCTTTAGGAAATGTCCCCTCTGATGCAGTTTCAGAAAATTCCTTTACCTGTTTGCACCAACTCGCTTTGTATGTATCTTCTGTGCTCCAATTACTAGACATTATAGACCTCCTTGATAAACTTTATGATAAAATAATGGAAATAATTTCAATTCTTTGTATGGAATAACATAATTATATGCAAAACGCTCTCCATTTGATTCGGCGATCTTAAACTTACCACTTCTAATTTCTTCACCTAAGACATAACCGTCAAAGGTGATTTTTGTTTCTCTTCTTTCTCTGTGATCATAATCTTTATATGCAAAGATATAGTAATCACATTCATATTTGTATATGTAATCAGTATCAGTTTTATACATCGCCACATAAGGGTCCATGTGTTGATACGAAGTTTTGATATCAATGGTTTTTCCATTAATAATGAAATCGTACTTGTCACCGTGAATAAGGTATCTGGAATCAATATCACTATGAATTAGCTTTCCTAACGCTATTTCCCCCAAACGACCTGTCCTTTGAGATGCTTGCTTATCGGCGGAAGTATTAGTATAACTCTGACCAAACTCACTTCGTTCAGAAACTACACTCATATTATTACCAGCTTTGACAGCATAATCATACTCTGCTCCCTTAACTATAACGGATAGCAAATTATGATGTGGGTACGGTAAGAATTTAATCATTATGGCTTCACCGTATACCAACTGGCATTAGGGTTTACATCTTCTGTAACACCTAGTGTTAGACCGTATACTTTGAAAAATTGATCAACAGCAGTACGTACACCTGGTACTCCTACTAATTTGTAATCATGACCACAAAAAATTCCACCCTTTTTAACTTTTGGATACCAATAACCAAGATCTGCTCTTACATTTCTATAATCATGGCCAGCATCAATATATACACAATCAAGCGATTCATCTTCAAAGTGTTTGGCACCTTCACCGGAATCCATTTCAAGAATAGTGTAATCAAAATCTTCAATATAGCTCTCCATTCTTTGCATAACACCATCACGTGCATTTATCATTCTAGTCTTCATAAATTTACCACGCCAAGATTCAACAGAGGTAAGTTTTAATTCTGAATATGTACCCAAAAGATATGCAGAATAATCTCCAAATCCCAATCCCACTTCAACCATTCGCTGAGGTACCCTTAACGATTCTTGTCTATCGCATAAAATTGTAGCTAACTCATACCGTGTTCCAATTTTTATCATGTGACCAACCCCTTAATTTTTTCAAAAAATTTATGATCCTCTTCAAACTTAGCTCTTAGTTTTTCTTTACCTTGAGCAATATTTTTATCCTCATACGATAACCAAGTACCCTTTTGTACTATTATCTTTTTATTAATACTGCGCTCTATAACTTCATAAATGCTATCGTAACCGACACCAAAACGTAATATACATTGTGTTTTCTTATGTGGAACGCTGCATTTGTTTTTATTCGTAGTAAAGTTAATTGCAACTCCCCAAGGTTCCTGAGCAACGTTGTTCACTTTAATTGCTTGTTTCTGTCCACGTATCACCTGTACACGCATTGATGTGGTGTGTTCTAATCCATGACCACCTGGGGTTACAAATTGTTCATACGGAGAAAAACTTTCTGTCGTTTGATTCAAATACAGGTTAAGTATATTATTTCTTTTGGCTGGTCCTGCTATCCTCCTAGAGTGTACCCACAACAACTGTGCTCGATCACCCATATGGGATTTATCTATCTGTGAATGTAATTCCGAATGCATAGGTGTTAATCCTATACTATCCCAGACAATTACCGAATCCTTATTGGTTGGTTCACAATTGAATTGAAATATAGCTTGTAATGTTTGTTCTAAAGTGTCGAATTCAACTGTTTTAAGTTTTTTGAGATTTACCCCCAACAGTTGAGCGTATGATTTAGACAATGAACGCTCATTATCAATAAAAACGCATGATAAACCAAGTTTCTGAGCGTTTGCAATCAAGTGTAACGCAAGAGTTGTTTTAGAAGACGAATACATACCAAACAACTCAGTGATGCGACCCCGTGGGATTCCTCCGATTCCGGTAGCATCATCAAAACTAATGCTACCGGTGGAGACAACACCGGGGCCCCCGGTGTTGTCTTTGACAATACAATCTTTGAAATCCTTAAAAAAATCGCCGGTATTAGCGTCAATAGTTCTTACAGGAATTTTTGCCATTTTACTTTTTCTCTTTAGGAACGTATTTTTGAATACTTTGAATACGATTGTATGTCCTACCATTTGATAAGTTATGCTCAATAATAGTAACAAAGTGCTTGTCAATCAAATCCGCTGGATTGATTTGCTCACCAACAGTAATGGGTCTCCCTAATAGATCCTGTACAAACTTCCATAACTTTGTAGACGGTGAAAGTTTTTGCGATGTCAGATGTTGCAACTTAAGACCTTTGGCGGTCTCTTCTGACTCAAACTTCGTTCCAGATAAAACAACAAAATGCCATTTGAAAGCCGGACCCTTCGGCATTTCAACAGCTTCAATATCCTTAAGTTGTACTAAATACGTTGTCATCAACCTTAGTAAAAACCTGTTATCACCCTCATCTTCAGTCGCTTCTAGTTTGAAATTATATTTGCTCATGTTTATTAACCTTCTTGTTTCATTGGTGATTGTTTAATTGGTGATTGTTTAATTTCGATTAACCCCTTAAGTGTCTGTAAGTACTTACCTTTATTGATAATAGCATCACGAACACCGCAAAGATCCCTATATTTTGTTTCCAACTGTATTATAGCTGCTCGTTTAGTTAATATTTTTAGTTGATAGTTAACATGCATGAAGTTTTCTAATAACTTCTCAGAGAACTTTGATTTATATTTCTCCATCAAATCCAAGCGATGCTGATAGCATGTTTTATTATACCATGTGTTATATACCTCCTTACATACTTCTATCTGGTTTTTAGTGTAAGCGCATTGAGTATGGAAAAATCCCTCCCAACCTGCTTGTTTGGATATATGTTCTACTAACTCCATTACCGTAGGTTCAGCTTCTATCTGCAAATTCTCATAATCAAATTCTAGATCCCTATCAAGCGTCTCTTTTAGCTTGTCAGGAAACTGAAATAATAAAGATCCAGATGGTTGTAGTGTTATCCTTGGTGTATCGCTACCATTTACCGCTTTAACTTCGTTTGGTTTCATTCTTGCTCCTTAGCAAGTGCTTCATCTAATACAACAATGATTTCTGGTTCAGGTGCTTCCGCTACTGGAACACCATTTATCTCTGTAATGCCACGCTTAATTAATTCTGCTCGTTGTTGTTCAGTTGATAGATCAAATACACAAAGCATACTTGGTTCATTCTTTTCTAACTTTTCTTCCGTTTCTGCACTTACCTCATTCGCTGCTACGTCAAATCCGTCGAAATCATCATTGTCAAAACCTAAAGTTTCTGCCGCATCTACATTTCTATCTTTAAACTTTAGATCGCCATCAGCATTAACTTCTGGTTCAACAACCTCTTCAGTAATATTTAATGTTTCCGCAACTTCTTTCGCTTTTACAGTTAACTGTTTATCATCTTCAAACTCCATAGCCAACACATCAAAATCATCGAGGTTTGGGATATCAACTGGTTCATCTGCTTTAAACTGTTTTGCTTCATTTATTTCTGCCGTTTCCTCAATCTCTTTTAGTGCAGCTTCACCATCAGCAACGGTAGATACATTTTGTAATGTATTGTCAACCGTTTCAAATTGATTTTCATCAAAGTTACCAATGTCAAAATCCAATTCAGTTTCCTTTTCAGTATCTTTACTACTTATTGGTGGTTTTGGTTTGTCGTTAGAATGTGCTTCTTCCGCTTTCTTCTGCAAATCGCCATAATAGGTGTCGGGTACATTTCGTGTTATCCCCTCTTTCGCTAAACGATCCCACTCTTTCAAACACAGATTAGCAATGTTATCAACACCACTGGTAACATCTCCTTCATATTCACATTGAATTGATAGAGAAGTGATACCCACGCGTCCTGTTTTAAAACATACTCCTACCGAAGCAGATACATGCAATGGGGAACGCTGTACTTCAATCTTTTGTATTACTAATGGTAACTGTTTTGCGGCAAACGTTGTGTTTCCGACCGTTTCTGTCGCTGTTGTTTTATTCTTTGATCCTTTTGGTCGTCCTGGCATAATATTTTCCTTATGTTTTGGTTATGGTTACTGGTTTGAATTGTGATGAGTAACTGCTATGTAATATTAGTTTTTGGTTTTCTTTTTTAAATTTACCTACGTATAGTTTACCTTTTTTTATCATATGCCCCTTTCGTTCCCACATATCAGCGAACATTATTAAATCATAATACGCTATGTTGTCACTAACTTGAACAAATGCCATAATATTATCATTTTTATCTCTGTGCATCCGTACTTTTTTTATTTCAAAAACTGTTCTTACAACACCATCACCAACCAAATCCGATAATTTTACATACCCTTCTTTTTCAAGCATTGGTATGTGTTGTGCTAAAGTATCATTCCAGATATTAAACCCATATATCTTTTGATTCACAAAGTTGTCATCAAATTCATGTTTATTAACTTCTTCTTCATTAGTAATTATCCTCTGACCCTCACAATTTGGACATTTATGACCTTCCTTTTTAGGATCTATCAATGCTGGATATCTACTTTTGCAATCATAACAGTATAACGATCTTAGAATTTTTTCTTCCTTAACGGTTCGATAATATTTCCATAACTCTTCCTTTTTCATTCCACCCATTAACTCTTTGAAAGAATCCGACAAAATAAGATTGCGAACGATACCGGATGTAGTTTTAGAACGCGTTAAGAAATCATCAAAATTTTTATATGGTTTATTATCTATGATCTTGACTAACGCTTTCTCACCAACACCTTTAACAAAATTAATTGGACAATATATCTTTCCCTCTTTTAGGACAAACTCATCAGTTGAATTGTTTATATCCGGTTTAACAATCTGTATTTTCATTCTGCAACACTCTTGCATATACCCGTATAGTTTGTCACTGTCATCCACGTTATGCTTTAACAAAGATGCCATGTACTCACCAGGATAATAAAACTTCAAATAACAAGTAACATATGCAAGGAACGCATACGAAGTTGCGTGTGCTCGGTTAAAACCATACTGAGAGAATGCTTCGATGAAGCACCAAATGTCTATTGCTTCACATTCTGGTATCCCCGAAACAGTTTCACATCCAGAAATAAACTGATCTTTCCATGGTGCCATTACCTTAGCATCTTTTTTCTTAATAGCTTTGCGAAATGCGTCAGCTTCAACATAGGTAAACCCGGCTAAATGATGAGCAATTTGAGTTGTTTGTGATTGATACAAAAGTATCCCATAGGTGTCTTGTAAAATTGGTGTTGCTTTGGGATGGATTGGTTCCCATCTACCACCACGTTTACGATTCACATATTCTGCATCCATCTTCATGATAAGTAATGCTGTTCTGTGTAAAGATATAGTAGCACAGATATCATTAAATTTATCTGGACGCATATCTTTAGCTAAAGCTCTCATACCACCAGAAGTACCCAATTGAAACGTTCCTACTGTTTGACCAGTACCAATAAACTTATAGATCTTGTCGTCTTCCAACCGTCTTATCATATCCATAAACAACACATTAGAATCGTTCCAACTATTTGGATTTCCTTCTTTAATACGATTCACAGTCGTAGCAACAATATCCAACATGTTTACACCAAGAATATCAACCTTAAGCAGGTTCAACGATTCTAACATTGTGCCATCCCACTCGGTAATCTTCGTATCTTTTTGATATGCTATTGGACACCATTTAGTTAATTCACCCGCTGTTAATAAAACCCCTGAAGCGTGAGTAGAAAACTGTCTAATCAAACCAAGTAATTGCTTACCATACTTCTCCACACTTTCATGTTGTTGGAAAAACTCAACAACTTTTTCATTCTGATACAGGTCATTCCATTCAATATCACCATCAAGTTCCCTAGTAAGATCGTTTGTCACTTTGTAATCAACACCAAATACTCTCGCCGCGTCCTTAATAGCTACCTTTGGTTTCCACTTGGAAAAAGCACAAATGTTAGCGACACATTCTTCACCATATTTGTCTTGCAGGTATTTAATTATCATACCCCTGCCAGACCGCGAAAAATCTAAATCAATATCCGGCATTGACGTACGATCTTCTGATAAAAATCTTTCAAATGGACACTTAAACCTGATTGGGTCTATCCATGTAATGTTCATCAAATAAGCAATTAATGAACCACATACTGACCCTCTGGCATTGAATGGTATTTGATCCGATTTTGCATACTGACAAATATCATTTACAATCAAAAAATAATCGATAAAATCTTTTTTAAGAAGTAATCTTAACTCAGTACTGAACCTCTGATGATACACTTTGTATTTTTTAATAAGATCAAAATCAGGATGCTCCTTGCAAATTTTTATTAGATATTGATAACTAGACAAGTTATCAGTATCAGGTACTGGCATCGACCTCACATTTGGTAATATGTCAAAATTCTCTATTCTTTTTTCAATAGATTGCGTGTTTAAGATATATCCCTTTAGCTCTCCAATACTTATATAATCATGATATTTGCTCTTTCCTGCTAGCATCTCACTATTAGTTTTCATCCATAGATCTTTTGTACTATATGTGTGATTATCTGGATTACTAAGTTCATCACGCCATAACACACACTTCACCAAATCATGTAATACAGAATCTTTTTGTCTGATATAATGTGTGTCACCAGTAACAATTAATGGAATTTCTAGCTTAGTACAGAGATTCCTTGCCATTTTATTATTGGCAACCTGTATATCAACATCATTTAACTGGATTTCTCCATACAAACGGTCTTTGAATACCTGTTTGAATACTTTTAACCTATGAAAGATCATCTCTTCAATCTTTTCTAGATCCGCATCCTGAATAATAGGATTAAGATCTTTCTTATGCAACCAATAGCCGATTAAGCCATCAACACAGCCAGTGGTTATAATGATACCTTCATTGTGAACTAAAAGGTCGCCAAGTTGTATTCGTGGTTTTTTTAATAAACCTCTCTCCCAAGCAATATTCTGCAATTTTTTTATATTGTTCCAACCAGTTTCATTCATTGCTAACATAACAATATGGCCATAATTGTAAGCAGTTTCTGCATAAACATCGTCATAACTGTTGACAAAATATGCTTCAACGCCAAGAACTGGTTTTATATCATTATCCCTACAAGTTTTCCAAAGTTCATAGCAGCATGATAAAGATCCATGATCAGTACAAGCAGCCGCTTTCAATCCTCTGTTCTTGCATTCTAACACATATTCGGGAATTTTTGTCACACAATCAAGTACTGAATAATGACTATGTGTATGAAAATTATAAAACTTCATTTAGAATGCCCTTGCCAATATAAATAGTCATTCATTTCTAATTTGAGAGGTGTGACCATTTCATCCATTAATTCTTTAATAAGAAAACGACAAGTCGAATCTGAATTGTGATCGTTACGCACCAAACCGCCAATAATCAATGCTTTAAACATATCTCTTAAAATTGGAACAGTTAATGGATCATAATCGCCAAAATTTTTCTTCTTTGGGATCATATAATTCGAATGTAAAACATGATTTAATCTGCGTATATCAATTTTAGGGTTATTGATAGTGTCTTCACCAAAAAACGCTTGAATAGTTGTGGCTGCTTTATTCAAAGTTCGAATTTGGGTCCAATATTGATCAGGTTCACATGCATAATTGGATTCGTCGGTATCTAGGTGACATGGTACTTCAATTGTCTCCATAGAATTATTTACCTTAACAATTAAATTTATTTTATCAACGCCATTATACTTACCTAGCCATAGTTTATACATATATTTTAATTGTGTAATAAACCAAATGTCATTCAAAATTGATGTATCGTGACAAGAGCCAAAATTAGCAAAAATTACCATCTTTTCTTTTCTACGAGAGAAGGTAATACTAATAAGATCTGGTATTAGCGTAGTTGCTGTATTAAGATCAATTTCCGGATCTCTGACAATGATTGTCGATTCATAATTTTCATTGACCATATCAAAATATGTTTCATATAGCTGATCAATTCCATGTGGTTTAGTATGTTCTTGCACATCAAAATATTTTTTCATATCTGAAGGGTAGGGGTTCTCTTCTTGTTGGCGTTCTACATCACAAGCTTGTGCTTTTGCCAATTCATTTGGACCGATCCAGTTTTTAATTCTAGGTCCAAGTGCGTCAGACATGCGCTTTTGTCCATTTTCGCAAACAATGTGGTCACTGTAATACGCCAGAGGTGCAACAAGATTTTCTCCGCTAACAATATGCAAATAATACATAATTCTAAAAGGACATGATGTAAACTCATCATTGTATACCATATAAGTATACGGATATGATAAATTAATTTCGTTAAAACCTTCCTCTACAAATTTAACTTTTGTCAATGGTGATGTGTCCATCAAATTCCTCCAATTTATTTGCTACTTTTAATCTTGGTAAACTCGGTTCTTTACAACTCATAATCTGATAGCAAGTTGATAAAACTATCCTCGCTGCTTTGAAATTTCTTGTTTTGGTGAAACGTGCTGGTAAATAACCTGTTGACGCCGTATCCTCATCTGGCTGTAATTTTAATGCTATGTCAACCTGGTCTTCAATATGAGAGCTAAATGCTGCTCCGTTATTGTCATTTGTCGTCTGACCCAATGTCCAGGTTGGTAAATGAAGTTCTCGCGCAATCTGCTGCTTCATTTCGATTGCTAACGATACTTGCTGTTGCCATTCTAAACTGACTTTGTTATCATGTTGAGACATAATGTTTAGATAATCAATAAAAATACCACGCACATTATGTTTTTGAATGATCTTATCGAGGTTTGATTTTAGAGTTAACATATTACAACCTCTTCTCATGTCTACAATATGTAACTTGTTTTTATGGTTTTCAAGTGTACGTGAAATTTTATCCAAATATTCCCACTCTTTCACATTTAATGCAGCATGTCTAAACCGGTTAAACTTGATATGAGAAAGGTTCGAATACACCCGATCTAAATAATCATCCTTTGACATTTCAATTGTAACTATTATTGCGTCACCAAAATGCAACCAACAATTAAGAGCAAAATTCATTAAAACTATTGATTTACCAGATGCTGTTGGTCCTAACACAATACCAAACTCACCATTGCGTAAGCCACCCATTGGATAATCTATCTCAGAAACACCAGTTAAAACTCCCGAATTTAATGCTGGATCTGATGCAGCTAACCTATGTCGTTTTTTGAAACCAGCATAACTATTGTTAAGCACTGTAAGCTCTGCACCAGCTTCAGACGCAACTTTAATATCAAATTCTCTTATTTTCTCTATAGCATCCGTAGTTGTATAATTTTTTGTACTTTTTGCATTATTCAGTTTACGTAAGTTAAACTTAGTTATTTCTTGTATACACCTCAAATTGTACAAATTTTGTAATGTTTTCTTCGCTGCTACAGTTGATGACGGGGTTGCTTCTCTCTTATCGTGTTCCACCTTTTTCCAAATGTTTAATAATAGCGTGTGATCAGTACTGTCTTTGTCACGCATCTTTGCGAACCCAATGTAATCCATGATCACATTTTCTTCAAGATAATATTTCAATATAAGTTTATATATCTCTTTAACCCTATCACTAGTTATCCACTCTTCATTAAAACTTTCGGATGCCAAACTCAGTATTTCTTTATCCTTCGATATCCCTGCCACATAATGTATCTCAAGATCAACATTCTTGAATACTGATTGCTTTTGTTCATCGTTGTTTAGCATGATCAAATAACATCCCCCTTAACATTTCTACTTTGTTATCTATCTTAAAACTACTCAAATCAGAATCAAATATCAAGTTAAAAAGATTTTGTTTTACATACAGCTTCTTATAAACTTCCATATCAAAGGTGTTAGCGGCCAATAGGTTAACTATGTTTACATTCCGCTTCTGACCCCTTCGATACGCTCTACCTACCCTTTGTGAAAACACAGCCGGATTCCAAGGTAAATCAAAATTCACCAAATAATTAGCTGTTTGTATATTCGCTCCATAACTAAGCGAATCTGATGCTAATAGAACAGAATCAGACCTACCAAATTCTTCGATTACCTCTGTGGGGTTTTTGGTTTTGCCGCTCGCTTCCAACACTAAAAGGTTGGTCTGTTGTTCTATATCACGGCGAATGTGCGGATTCACCTTATTTGCATATCGTGAAAAAATAATCATCTTATCATACTTGTCGAAATCGTTTATCATTTCTATCAATACTTTTACTTTACATGAATGATCATTTCCAGTATACTCTGGCATTATTGCTTTACAAGTACCTGTTACCGATAGCAAAATCTGCATTAGTGGAGCTAAACTCGCATTGTTTATCTGTGTCTGTCTTTCTAAATCAATTAAATTTTCAAGTACTCCTTTACGAGCATCTCTGTATAATTGTTTTTGTTTACCCTCCATTTCACATATTTCATATTTCTCATTAAGAGCCGGTCTTTCTTTCCAAACAAGATCAGAGGTACGACGAATATAGAATGGTCGGATTTTATTTTTAAACCTGGATATATTCTTATATTCTAATATCTTTCCATCCATATCCCTATGTGTATAGTTAAACTTAAACTCACCAGAATTACCGAACAATCTACTGTCAATAATAGAAAAAACGTTAAATAAATCTTCAAGCTTGTTCTCTATTGGTGTACCAGTGACAAACAGCTTTATACTATTCCTTGGCATGGTTTTGCACAATGCTTTGATATGTTTTGTTGTTTGAGTAGAATTCTTTATTCTTGTTGCTTCATCTAACACTATAAGTTGGTAACCTTGCTTTTTCAAGTGATTAACATACCTTTTAACCATATTGTAACTAATTAACAGTATTTCGGCACTGTATATGATTTCCCTACGACATTTTTCTTTTAATTCCTTTGTCTTCTTTCCTTTTTGGCGCGGATCATCAAATATAACAATTCTATCTGAATCAATTTTGGTAAATCTTAAAAACTCATTATACCACTGTACACGTAATTTAGATGGTAAAACAATAATATGTTTTCTGAAATTATATTTTACAATAGATTCACAAATAGTACCAATACATTGGTTGGTATTATGTGTTACTAAAAAATCCTTTATTACATAAAGGTGCTCAGGACAATCAACAGATATACAAACAGCGTCTTCTTTTTCTGCTAACTCAATTGATTCTATTTTTCTCGTAAAGGTATTTCTTGTAGTGGGTTTCCATTTGGTTTTTTTTCTAGCAGTATAAAAAGGACAGATATTAATTTTTATAAAAACTTGAAACTCAATTCCTTTTTCTTCTCTGGTTCTATCGTAAGAATGTATTTTAGCAGTTCCCCCAAGTGATCGCACTAAATATTGTATATCTTCTGCAAGTTTAGGTGAAGTTGTATGGAATATAGTTCTATTTTTTATACAAGAACCGTCGGTATCCATTAAACCACGCAATAAATCTATACGCTGATCCACAGAACCCCATTTATAAACTTCCGGAATAAACTTATGTAAACTCTTAACATTTAGTTTTAACGCTTGAATGTAACTTAAATAACCAAGATTATTATAAATATTGTATCTAATACACCCTTGACCAAAATCTGCGTTTATATTATGTCTACCAATTATATTAAAAATTTTATCTGCTATATCTTGATCCTGATTACCAATTGTAAAAGTACAGGTTCTACCACAAATATAACCATCACCTATTAAAACACCTAATATGTATGGGTTGATATTATATTGTTTTTCTGGAAACTGTATTGGCTGACATAATGGAAAAAACCAATTATATTTACCAGTTTTTGATTTTTTACTGATTTCGATTATTTCACCCAGTGATTTTACTTTCCAGCCATCCCTCTGGCGATTTCCAAAATGGGTACTGGCTACTTTCCATAAATGTTCTTTGCCGCATTTACATTCTACTCCATCAGTAAATTTAATTTTATAAAGTTCATGTTTTTTTTGTGGAAAAACACCTGTAACATTAACCAAATTACCATTAACACCATAAATTTTATCACCTACTTTAGTATCACCGATCATACGCCAACCATCTTCGTAAAGTATTGGGGTGGAATAACTTGCTAATAGTTTTCCTAAGCCAAGGGTATCTGCAATGATTAAATCTTTAGTGGCGAGTGCTCTTCCAACTGATAACTTTTGATAATCATAGAGCTGGTATGTAGTGTCATCTGTCCATAGAGACAAGTCTAGTTCAGGGGATTTGTTGAAGAGTTTCTTCTGTAGGTTGGAATGGTAAAGCTGTAACAGCTTGGAAGGTATTACTTTAATAGATTGCTTTTTACACTCATTGTAAAAAGTGTCTATGTCAAAAATACTAAAACGATAGATGTTACTCTTCTTATCTAAACGTAAAATACCTTGTTCACATTTGAAATTGTGAAGTAGTTTTGTGAATTCACACATGGTAAAGGTATAATTTTCAATTACGACCCAACCTTTAGCCAACTTAAGGTACACTTCTTTACTATCCATTTCATTCCATTACTAAAGCGTTTAAGCAGATCTATTCCATATTTCGATTGCCATTAATAATGATACATATTCATCTTCTACATCAACATGGAAAGTGCATTTACCACACTCAACATAAAAACCTAATTCCCAATATCGGAATATCATTACATCATAGTCACACTGTGGACATTCATTGCATTTCATAATTAAGGTTCTATATGCGGAAAAATTGCTGGTGGTACACTTATCGTTGCTGATGGATTAATAGCTGGATCAGTAAATTCCAATCCACCTGGAACATCACATCTTGTTACCAAGATACCTGGCAATGTTATATTGTATGCATCACCATAAGTTGCTTGTGGATCATGCACAATATCTTCACGAACAGCAGTTTTTGGAAGCTTTATAAGCCAGCCACCATCTCCTGAACCTGTATAATCTTGACCACCTCCAATCTGATTTCTAAATGCATCACCCATACGTGTCCACTTTTGATCTAAAATCCCTTTACCGGTATGATCAATAAATGCATTTGCAATTTTTATTGTGCCATTTAATGGTGAATTCCACTGATCCGTTGATAAATTATCATGAAATATAGGAAAACCGGTTGCCCAATAATAACCATCATATTCTTTATTGATTCCAAAAGGTCGTACAAATCTGGTTTCTGGTTGTGCTGTTACAGATTGAAAAAATTGACCAGCGTCATTTTGCGATGGTGAAATATAAGCAAACGTACCTGGTCCTGTCGGTGGAACATCATCCCACGCATCAGGTGCCCATGCATTCAGTGTATTAAATACAGTGACTTCAGCAGTCTGTCCTAAAAATTCACCGGTTGACCCTCCAAATTTTCCAATTTCAAATATGGTTCTACAACTCTCAGCCGATACTATCCCATTACACTTTTGCAAGACTAAAGTTGGTAATTTTGGAAAATTCCACCGTGTATAACCTTGATCTTGAAAAGTAAAATTCGCAAGCGAATCATAAAACCATAATTGGCGATTAAGAATATTGTACTGTTCCAATACAAATTCAGCCGTATACAGATCACCCGCCTCGACTCGACTTAACACTCCAGACCCAAGTGGATCAATATCTAATGCTATTTCTTCTTCGGTTATACCTTTACAACAAAAATTTTGTCCATGCCAATTACCACCATTGTCTTTGTAATCAACCCAGAAATCCCACTTCTCTACATTCCACTCCGCAACCAAATCATAAAAAAACTGATCGTTCAAATACCCATGATCGGCGATATTACGATAATTGAGACCGTCATCCGATGGAAAGTCCACCCAATGTGCGCGCTGTCTCTCATCCATCGCAGCTACAATCGCTTCATGTCTCAATAAAGGAGGTTCATGGCGAATTTCATCAAGATCCCATACAGGGGTTTGCGTGTACCAATCATCGTACTGTAATCCAGTAGAACGTCCAATAGCCATTATTCCACCCGAGTTGGCTGTATATGATAAAAATAAAATGGATCATCGATAGTACCAAAGTTTTGTGATCTACGCGCTAAATATTTTAATCCCGGCATAAGTGTTCCAACCATATCAGTATTATCAATAGCAACTATGGAAATATCATCTTCTACTTCTTGAAAAACATTATTTTCGTCTAGTTCCCATAAAATACCATCATACGTTTGTCCACCAAACAATGCAGTTATACTAACAACAAATAATTTATTACCATCACTTGCGCTATCTCCAGGTGCAAACTTCACCCGTATTATTTGTTCACTCTGGTGCGTAGATTCTAAAGCAATAAAGTGGTTAACGGTTTGGTCATCTCCCTTTCGTAACCAACCGGGAGTACCTTCTACTGTTAATAAATCACCAGCCATGATTTGTTTTGAATCACCGTATGCTACAAAAGAAACAGGAACTACACTGGCAAAAGAAGGTCCATCAATTTTAGCCATAATGTGATCACCTTCGGCTCCGGTTGACATTGATATTGCAGGTATAAAGGTAGCCAAATCATTATCCGCGTGATCAGATCCATAAATTATAGCTCTCGCGTAAGTATTTGGACCAGAAGAGTTGTGTACCACTTTAAGAATAGTGTACCGATCTGGAACTGCTTCTCCTAGTTGTACTTTGATCAATGACGGATCAGAAGGAACCTCAAGTGCAGATCTAGAATTCACAGATCGTCTTAATTTTTCCATCTGTTTTTCTAAATTGCTTACTTTTTGATTTAACTTTTTAAGTAATAGTTGAGACATAATTATAGTAAAGTATTTGATGCTAGGTTATCATGTTCTAGTATTTGACGCTTGTTACCCTCTGCGTTGAGAGCGGCATTTTTATTACTGACATGATCGTTTGTTTTTGAACTACTGTAGTTATTCTTAAAATCCATACGTGTATTAAAAACATCGGAATCACCAATAGAAGTGTAATTTATACTGTTTAGGTATGATTTCAACCCCGTATATCCAGAATTTTCTATTTCAAATAAAGAATCACCCAAGCTATAACCAATCTCAATATATGGAAGTATTGCAGTGACAGATTCATCTAGATCTGTATGACCCTCTAAAAAAGAATTAATTGCTGTCATTAATTCTAGCGCACTAAGTGATTCATAAAACTTGTAATCGTCAAAGCTTTGTGCTGGTCTAACTTTTGTACCCATCGCGTGTCCATCCATAGTGTCTGAAAGGAAAGCAGGTACATCCGCATCTTTCTGATCGGCTGATAAAGGGTAGAAAGCAGAGTTATGAACAACAATATCGGCATCATTGTGATTAATGTATTCAGAATAGTTTGGTCCATCAAGTAAATCAACAATAGAAATACCACCACCTCCAAATATTCCTATACGTTTTGATAGTATTGTTGCAACATCAAGTGTAAAGGTAGCTGTCATATATACATCTCTATGAACTAGCTCATGCAAATCCGTGCCATTGCCAGCAGTAAAACTGCTCATTTGAGTAATAATATTATCCCAATTGTTTTCTTTGTTACTATCACTGCCCGAGTTACCAATTTGTGTCTGTGGTACATCAAAAATAACAATACCGTTTTTTTCATCAATCTTGTATGTAACATTTTCCTCTTCTGGTATTACCCATTTAGCATCAGACGATAGGTTGTCCGTAACAGTTGTAACTATTCCCGATTCGGATCTTGCAATTCTTAACCGTGTGGTATCTTTATTAACCTTTATTTCTCCATCTCTACTATCATCATGCATAAAGATAACAATATCATCACTAAACCTTTTGGTTTGCGGAGGTCCTATTTCTCTATCGATTCTGACACCGTTAAACATCATTTCCTTCAAGTTTGTAGTTAAAGAGCTATAATGGTTGGCAATGTCACCTGTTAAGGTTAAATCAGTATTAAGAAGACCGCCACCCAAACCGGATGGTAATACCAAAGAAGCAGACAGAGTTGAATCAACCACGCTGGATGCCCACGTGTTACCTTCGATAGGTATACCATAGTGTCTGTGTATCTTTAGGTATCTTAATTGTTCTGCTTTATTTGCTTCCACACTTCCAAACTTATCCTTTTGAAATTTCAATGGGTTATCTGAGTTTGACTGCCGGTCCTGAATATAAGCGAGATACCCCTTTAAATCCTCAACGTCTTTGAAATCACTTTTTGTTGCAGCACCACCAGATGCACCAACTGGAGTTGTAAACCTACCCCACAGGGGTACAAGCTTAATAGTAGTAATGACCTTTATCTTCCCACCACGAGCAATCACATTTTTAACAGATTTACTAACATCTCGTTTAACTGTTACGCTTGATACATTTGCGTCACTTTCCTTCAATGGTTTACAATCGCCAACTGTTAATGTAACTGCACCAGTGGTAAATGAACTTGTCATCTCTTTAATACGTACCTTTACACGTGTAGTTGAACTTGCATAATCTAAATACCACATCCATCTACCTGGAAGTGCTCTAACTACCGAATCAAGAGCAGATAAAGGATTAAACCCCTGCAAACTAAAATTTAGTGGTCGTGATTCTTCTTCTGGGATAGCAGCGATATTTGAAAGGTCAGCCGAATTTATATCAATTCCCGCAAATGTCGCATTATACGGCTCCATCCAATATTTTTCTATGTGTCGTAAAATGGTTGCATACGTCCAATAATACCCGTCTACCATCTTTCTTTCATGAAAGTTTAATGGTAACCCACCCCTCTCCGGATAACCA